>JGI12048J13642_10644127_pt1 | contig 24638 bp, 14 predicted proteins | sample ElkSlonscriptome_16_FD_13642 | JGI IMG/M metagenome (IMG submission 13642)
ATAGAGGGCTGTCCCGTAGTTCCTCGACAGAGCAAAGACTTCGGTATTGCTGCTCGAAACAGAAACAATCCGAATATTGTTGGTGATATTGAATCGAGTCTGTGAGCGTTGCTCGCGAATGTTGTTGCGACTGACGTTGACTCTCACGGGATGACCCGCACGAACGCGGGTGCGCCCAACTCGAATGACTTGGTTTTCCGTAATGGTGACGCCACAAATCGTACAGGTTGGCCCTACCCCGATGGTTTGGTCGATGAGAGTGATGTCAATGTCAGTAAAGTCAATGCCATCGTCCACTAGGGTATTTGCTCCTGCCACAGCCAGAAAGCTAACATTTCCGGCACTTTCTCCTTCAAACTCACTGTCGCCTTGAGAAAACTCGAACTCCGTTTCTCGACGTGGAATTCCACCGAATCCCACAGTGTTGAGGTCGTAGAAAGAGACAAATCCTTCGCTCTCGCCCTTAATTTCGTATTCATCAATTGGCGCAGTGAAATCGAAGATGCCTTCTGCCTCTGACTCGAAAGGCCCGTTCAGGCTGATATCAACAGCTCCAAAGTCACCCTGGATTTTGAATTCAGAGCTACCTTGGGTTCCTACGCTTTGAATGCGGAATCGGCGGTTGACCTCTCCTACAAAACGAATATTTTCATCGCTAGTGTCAAACTCTGTTCCCTCTCCAGCAAAAACGTCTTCCCCTTCAAATTCGAACTTGATGCGGCGAAAAGTCGTTGCTAGAGGAACGACTGAACCGGCAGCACTGTCTCGAAATTCCAGAGAGGAAGGCAAGTCAATGACACCATCATCCAGTGAAGCATCGAAATTTCCCAGTTCTAGAGTACCGCCATCGCTGACGAAACCAGGAGTCGAAAGGGTCAGATCGTCGTTATTAACACCGGGCAGGAATACCAAAGAAGCTTCACCCGGTACTTCAGAACGAATGAGAGTACCGCTGAGCGCGCCAATATCAGTGGTGTAGTTGCTGAGAGTAAAGTTCAGCAGCGTCGGGCGTCCTGTGAACGGAACGGGCGTTCCGTTGGCGGTAAAGGCCAAACCGCTAAGCGTGCCGCTCAAAACCCCAGTGTCGCCTGTGTTGGGAGTACCGCTGAGATCCGCGTCTGTAAAGCCTGCAGCTCCAGGCGTGAAAACAGAAGTTGAGGTGATACCATTCGGCGTTTCGATGCGGAGTGTTTCAAGACCGACATCGAAGAGGCGAATGTTGCCTTCTGGCGTTTCACCCGGAACAAAGAAGGCTGCTTGTCCGCTGGTGCTGCCACCCACAACCTGAATCTGAGCCTGAGCGGCAGGGGCGATCGCCAGTCCTCCAGCAATAAAAGCAAGTCCCAGAGCGTAGCGGCTCGGTTGGCTTAGCATGATGAGTTCCTCAAAGTTGAACAGTGCAATAGCGTTGCAGATGTCGAAGCTGATTTCTGAAGCAGAGAGCTGATGGCGATCGCCCGGTTCTTGAGTGTTCGGTCAAACTCGTGGCGCAACGAAGCGACGCAGTGAAAAACTCTCTCCCTTTACCCAGACTAGAAAGGCAATCTCGGATAAAAGTTTCCCGATCAGCGATGACTTTACCGAATCTTGTTAATCGGGTATGCCCACAATCGAGAGCGAACTGATGTTTGGCGATCGCGAGCAAGCCGATTATCGAAAAACCAGGCCAGACGAACCGTACCTAGAACGAGAAAGTCGTCCTTAGACCGCCGACCGTGATCGTGTCGTTGGCATCGTTGTGTCCAGGATTAAAGATCACCATCACACCTGGCGTCAACGTAACGTTGTCGTTGACGCGGAAGCGATAGAACACCTCCAGATGAGTTGCAGCATCGGGCTGTCCGTCACCGTTGTCGGACAAGTTCAAAACAGCAGGAATGTTCCGACCTACTGGCAGATCACTATCCACGATGCGCGGCGGCTGACCCACATAGATTCCGCCTAGATTCCCTTCTCTAAACAAATCGGGAAAATTGAGATAGGCCATCCAGTTGGTAGTTTCGACACTGCCTGATTCTCCAAGCAAATCGGAGTGAGTATAGCCAAACCAACCGCCCACCGTTACAGGACGAGCCACGCGCCACTCCACTGAAGCTCCAGCCGCATTGGTCTTGATCGGTGCTCTAAACCTAGCTCCCGTTGCCACCGCAACCTGGTCGTCTCCGACTCCCGTAAACAAACGCCCAAAGGGAGAGTAGGAGTTCACATACTGCAGAGCAATATCAAAGCGACGGGCTGGAGAAATCACGAGCTGGGCTCCAACTGATGTCACCCCGTTTTCGCCGCCAAACAAACCGCCGTCGGTATTTTCGGCTGGAGTGCTAGCAGAGTAAACCGCTTGCAAACTGAAATTATCGCTAATTTGCCAGTCAAATCCAGCACCACCCCGACCTGCGCCAATGCTGATAATCGGATTTCGCTGAGCAAAGCGGGACAGGGGGCCAAATCCGGCACTTTCGACTCGGTTGGAGCCACGAAAGACATTGACCGCATTAACTCCGGCTGGCCCCGCAATCAGAGCAAAATTATCCCCAAATAGATGGCGATAGCTGAGGTCACTGAGTTCGAAATCGTGATCTGTATCGCCTTCATAGCCGAGGCCAAAGAAGGTGGTGAGGGCAGGATCCCCGGTCGTGGTGCTGCCATCGCCTGCCTGGAGTCCGGTGAGCAAAATGCTGCGCGGACTGAACTGAGTCAGCAAGCTCAGCTGGAGATTAGTGATGACGTTAGGTTCGGACTCGTCTTCAAATTGATCGACTCCGAGCTGAAATTCGTTATCGGTACGTCCTTGGATACCAATGACGGCCTGACCGAACAGCTTTGTGGTGGTGGAAAACTGGTTGGCCTCCAGTTCGGCGGTACGAGCTTCAAGAACATCGACTCGCCCCCGCAGAGCCGCAAGTTCTGCTGCAAACTCTTCCTGAAGGCGCTGGAGAGTCAACAAGTCTTGGCGATCGGCCAAGGTCGCAGTTCCTGCGGCAATCAGTTCGTTGATTCTATCGAGGCAAGCATTGAGTCCGGCAGCAAACTCATAGCGAGAAAGAGAGCGATCGCCCCGAAATGTTGAATCTGGATAACCCGCAATACAGCCGTAGCGTTCTACAAGGGACTGGAGAGCCTGAAACGCCCAGTCGGTCGGCTGCACGTCAGAGAGCTGAGATACCGATGTCACCTGGGACATGCTCTCAGAACTCAAAATGGAGCTGTAGCTGGTGATCGGAGCGTCCATCTGAGACGAAACAGTCTGAGTCTCTTCTTCAGGCAGATCGAGCGTCGTGACACCCGTTTCTGGAGAGCTATTCTCGTTTGACGAGCTAGCATCTTCTGATAATTCTTCCGAGACCTGAGCCACAGTTAGCTCAGGCGACTCTGAGTTAGATTCGTTCGAAGGACTGCTATTCAGCAGGGTCGCTGCGGATAGGTTCTCTTCACCCACACTCGTCTCAGGGTTAGCTTCTAGTTGAAGCGATGCCGATGTTAAGTCTGTTTCAGACCGTGAAATATCTTCGGTAGCCTGTGCTGAGATTAGCGCCGTGGGAGCTAGTCCTGCCAGGGCAAATAGCAAAGCGAAAGAGCTTCGCTTTCTAAAGTCGTGCGATCTATTTATCACAGTTGTTAAATTCTCACTCCTCAAAACACCAGCAACCAGTTCAGCCTGGTTGTTTTTTAAAATCCAACACCCTGTCGAAAAGGCTCTACTCAACCTCTATCATTCCGATCTTGCTTATCTCTCCGTAGACATTGGAGAATTGAAAACAGATAGATTTGGAATTAGCTGCTCTAAAAACTCATGGCAGAGTTGCGACGACCTCACAAAGAGCTAATTTTATTTGTTTTACGAAAAGAAAAGTCTTAGAAACGACCTCACAGGTAAATGTAAAAATAGACACCATTAGTGGCCTTACACGAAAAATAGACTCCCATTGTTCCTCAACTTCGAAGATAAAAAGATCAGAGATGATTCCTCATACTCTGCCACGAGCGTAGTCAAGCCATGGCGATCGCCACGACAATTATTAAGTATCGTCTGTAGCAGCACGTATAGCGTCTCTGGTGTAGCACGTCTGGGATAACATATCCTTCCGTATCTTCTCGGAAAAGGTTAAGTTTGGATTAAAGAAATGTGAAGTTTAAATCACTTTTACCTCCTTTTTTTTCGCCACTATTTTTCTGTGAGAAAGCTCAACTGCCGCATTGAAGTTTGCTCCTATCAACGTTCGTTTGCGCGATCGCTCATTACTCATCACGGCGTGTGGACAGAGCGGCAAGGACTTATCGTACGGCTCAGCACCGACGAGGGTCATACCGGATTTGGAGAGATCGCTCCCCTGCCCGACTTTGGCAGCGAGACCCTGGAAGAAGCGATCGCCCTCTGTCACAGTCTGCCCAAGGTTGCTTCGACTGATGCAATGAACGCTGCCATCCATCAGATTTCGTCCCGGTATCCCGCCTGTCAGTTTGGTCTGGGGTCAGCCTGGGAGAACTGGGTGCAGACCAATCAGTCCTCCAACAGTTCTCGTGAGCTGAATGGGAAAAAACCATTACCCATCTGTCGTCTGTTGCCAACAGGCATCGATGCGTTGGAGGCTTGGCGCGACGCATATCAGCAAGGCGATCGCACGTTCAAATGGAAGATTGGAGTAGCACCTATTGACCAAGAGTTGCAAATATTTCGGCAACTAATTAAGACCTTGCCCAGAGACATGCGGCTCCGGCTCGACGCCAACGGAGGACTAGATCAAAAAGCCGCTCAACAATGGCTCAAGGTATGCGACCAATCTCCCTCTAGACAGATTGAATTCCTAGAACAGCCGCTCTCTCCCAAGGATTTTGAAGCCACCCAGCAGCTTGCGGCCTGCTACCAAACTCCAATTGCTTTAGATGAATCGGTGGCATCTCTGGCTCAGCTTCAGCGTATTCACAACGCAGGGTGGCGCGGTATTGTCGTGATTAAAGGGGCGATCGCCGGATTTCCGTCAGCGGTGCGATCGTTTTGTCAAACTCACCAGATTGATGTTGTCTGGTCATCGGTGTTTGAGACGGCGATCGCCCGTCGCGCCATCGAGCAGCAGCTAATTCGGGCATTACCGATGCCGCCTCGCGCCTTAGGTTTTGGAGTAGATCATTGGTTTGCAGATTCGACCATGAGCGATGCCCAGTTCGATGCGCAAGCATGGTTCAATCAGTCCAAAAGTCTCGTCCCCTTTGAGCATAGCGATAAGAACACGTGAGATTTTGAATCAGGTCATTCTTAAATTTTTCCATGTTGAACCCAGAAGACATCGGCTATTCGAGCATTCGCAATCATCTCAATCGCGACTGGTTAGTGGGAGTCAGCGCCGAGCAGGTACTTCAAGTCTTCGAGCAGCACTGGCAATGCGTCACAGCACAACAGTCTCCACCCAAAAACCCGCCGCGAATCTTGTTAGCAGAATCCGATCCGGTTCAGTTTTTGGGAAGATTCTTTGCCGCTGTCGCCGCAGGTTGTCCTTTGTTTTTGGGAAATCCGGCTTGGGGCAGCACCGAATGGGAGGAGGTTCTGACCCAGATTCAACCCGACCAGATTTGGAGTTCAGCCCTGTCTCTAAATGCCAAATCTCACGATGAGCCGCCCCCGACACCTCTTCCTCCCCAAAGCATCATGATTCCGACAGGCGGAACTTCGGGTCGAGTTCGATTTGTGATGCATACCTGGAAGACGCTAATGGCCTCAGTGGCGGGCTTCTGCGATTACTTTTGCGATTACTTTGAAATCGGCACCCAGACCAGAAATCAACTGTTTGTGGTCAATGCTTACTGTGTGCTGCCGCTCTATCATGTCAGCGGTTTGATGCAGGTACTGAGATGTTTTTCGACAGGTGGCACCTTGGCGATCGCCCCCTTCAGGCAGCTCGAACAGGGTTTCACGTTGCCGTTGCCGCCCGAACAATCGTTTCTCTCTCTCGTCCCCACACAGCTTCAACGACTGATGCGATCGCCCTTAATACGAGAATGGCTGACTCAGTTTCGCGCAGTACTTTTGGGCGGTGCTCCAGCATGGATGGAACTGCTGCAAGAGGCGCGATCGCAAGCCATCCCCCTCGCTCCCACCTACGGCATGACCGAAACCGCTTCTCAAATTGCGACCTTGACGCCCATCCAATTTCTCGCCAAAGAGTCGTCTCAGGGCTGGGTTGGCTCTCCCTTGCCCCACGCTCAAGTCACCATTCGCAATGAGCAAGGGCAAATTCTGGAGTCCAATCGGGTTGGGGCGATCGCCATTCAAGCGAGTTCCCTCGGGTTGGGATACTTTAGCTCTAATCCGAGAAAACAAGAGGCCACACCTAAACATTGGCAAGTCTATCTCCCTGACGATTTGGGATATCTCGACGATGCCGGACACCTGCATATCGTTGGGCGCAACAGTGACAAGATTATCAGTGGTGGAGAAAACATTTTCCCGACGGAGATAGAGGCAGCAATTCGAGCCACTGGACTGGTTAAAGACGTTGCCGTGCTGGGTCTACCTGATCCAATTTGGGGTGAAGCCGTCACAGCCATATACGTGCCCATTGAGCCTGGTTGTAGAAGTAACAAGATTCGAGCTAGCGTGGGCGATCGCCTGAGCCGCTACAAACACCCCAAACATTGGATTCCTGTAGATAAACTATCCCGCAATCCTCAGGGCAAGCTCAATCGAGTCATGCTGAGAAAATTGGCGATCGCCCACATGGCTTCAACTGTCCTATCCCGATCTACTCCTGCCGAAGAATCCGTCTAAGATTGAATCATTGACCTTAACTTCACAAATCAGAACAAGCCGGACTGTTAGCATAGCGGCTGGCACGCTGATATAGTCCATTCAAATTTTCGTTCTGTTTCTACTGCAACTCACTGACACTCATTGAGCATGGCGAATCCTCAGCCTTCTCCTCCCAAACCGCCCAATCGGCCTCAAACGCTTCTGCGAACCTTGACGCGCTTTGCCCAAGCAGTGCAGGCCAAGGTCGATTTTTCCAACGTTGAACTCAAGTCCAATGCAAGAGTACCAAAGCTGGAAATTCCGGATGCGCAAACGGGACAGCAAAGGGAGTATCCGCTCTTAGGAGATTATTACCTGCTGGGTCGCAGCTCAAGCCAGTGTGATATTGCGGTGAAAAGCTCCATCGTTAGCCAAAAGCACTTGTCCCTAACGAGAGATGGAGCTACCTCGACCTCACAGTTCATCTTGAGAGATGAAAACTCTACGAATGGGGTCTATATCGGCAATCGCCGTATTACCGAACTGCCTCTACGACACGGCGACAAATTGACGCTAGGGCCACCAGACTTGGCAGAGGCGATCGCCATTGAATACAAGAATCCACCTCCTTCCTACGTCACGGCACTGCGCTATGGCCTCTATGGGTTCACAGGCATCACCGCTTTGGTCGCACTCTGGATCGGGATTGAGTGGCAGCGATTTTCCGTCCGTCCTCTGCCGCCGTCGGTTCAAGGCCCCGTCATTATTTACGCCCGCGATGGTAAGACGCCTCTGCGCCGCTCCACCAGCGAAGCCCATATTGAAATGGAGCGCCTGTCTGACTATTCGTCCTATCTGCCCAAAGCCGTGATTGCCTCAGAGGACTCACGCTATTACTGGCACTTGGGAGTTGACCCCCTTGGCATTTTGCGAGCGCTCATTACCAATATTCGCGGGGGCGCAATTCGGGAAGGCGGTAGCACCGTAACTCAGCAGCTCGCTCGTAGCATTTTTCGAGAATATGTCGGCACAGAAGACTCGGCTTCTCGAAAAATTCGGGAGGCGATCGTCGCTCTCAAACTCGAATTTTTCTACAGCAAAGACTATTTGATGCTGATGTACCTAAATCGGGTATTTCTCGGCAACAACAACTACGGCTTTGAAGACGCAGCACAGTTTTACTTTGGCAAGTCTGCTCAAGACTTGAGTCTGTCGGAAGCCGCAACCTTGGTGGGCATTTTACCGGGGCCAAACAGCTTTAATCCGGTACGAGACTATGACACTGCTATCCAATATCGTGACCGAGTGCTCAACCGCATGGCCGCCATGGGTATGGTCAGCAAGGAAGAGGCTCAAGAAGCGAGGCGATCGCGCATTGAAGTCAACCCCGAAGCGATTGAAGAACTGCGGGGCACTATCGCTCCCTACTTCTATAGCCAAGTTTTTTTAGAGCTGGAAGACCTGCTGGGCAGTGACCTTGCCAGAGAAGGCAACTTCATTGTCGAGACGAGCCTCAGTCCGCAGCTTCAAGCTCAGGCTGAAAATGCCCTCACTAGAGCCGTGGAAACGACAGGAGCCCAGCTTGGCTTTTCTCAAGGGGCAATCCTCAGTCTCAATACCGAAACTGGCTCAGTCGTGTCATTAGTCGGCGGAGTTGATTTTCAGGAAAGTCAGTTTAACCGAGCTACTCAGGCTCTTCGACAGCCGGGTTCTACATTCAAAGTATTTGCCTACGCTGCGGCGTTGGAAGAAGGCATTCCTGCTAGCAAAAGCTATTCCTGTAGTCCGCTTAACTGGGGCGGTCGCCGGTTTTCTCCTTGCCGGGCTGGATCAGGCAGCAGTTTTGACATGTATAGCGGATTAGCGCAATCAGAAAATGTCGTCGCTCTCCGAATTGCCCAAGATGCTGGACTAAACCGCGTCGTAGCGATGGCAAAACGGTTGGGAATCACAGCAGCGCTTAACCCTGTGCCTGCGCTCATTTTGGGTCAGAGCGAAGTCACTGTGATTGAGATGACTGGAGCCTTCAGCGTTCTGGCCAATGACGGCGTTAAAAATCGTCCCCATCTAGTCGATCGAGTTTATGACAGCAGCGCCTGCGAAACCTTGAGCGATCGCACAACCTGCCGCATTATCTACGATTACAGAAATGACTCTGAGATGAATCAGCAGGTACTCTCAAGCCAAATTGCTCGCCAAATGACCGGGATGTTGCAAAGCGTGATCCAAAGCGGAACTGGACGCAATGCCTATATTGGTCTCGGCGAAGCAGGAAAAACAGGCACCACTGACGACAACGTAGATTTATGGTTTGTGGGCTATATTCCTAGCCAAAACATTGCAACTGGGGTTTGGCTAGGCAATGACAACAACACTCCAACATCTGGCAGCAGCGCCAACGCAGCTCAAGTCTGGGGAACATATATGGGTCAAAGCTTCCGCTAAATTCGACAGACCTTCTGCAAGCCATTCAAAGAAGCATTACAGGTCTTACGAATACTGCATATCCGGTGTGTTCGTCCCGGATTTGCTTATATGGCAATGCGCAGATAGGTTAGGACAGATATTTATGGAGAAGCCGCGCGGTGCGCGGCTTCTCCATAAACTATTGGTTTTATATCAGCGCGTAGCACTATATCTCAACAGTCTGTTGGTCAAGTGTACCGCGCAGTTCTCGCAGCTGTTGCAACTGCTGGATCAAGTCATCAAGCTTTTGTTGATGAGGACGTTTACGCACCAAAGCTCCTCTAGCCAAATCTTCTCGTCCTTTTTGAAGAGACTGCCGTGCGATTTGCTGCCAGATGTCGCGTTCTCGCTGGTGATGGTCAATCTGAGTTTGGATAGTATTCTGGGCGATCGCAATATTGTCAAACGCCCGTTGTAGAGTTTTCGCCCCATCCTCTTGCGGTCTCGAAATCACTCCCCCCAACAGCTCCGACAAATCTCTTGGTTGCATTTGGGTCGGGCTGACCCCAAATCGAGCTAATTGGCGACTTTCACTAACGCCAATTTTGCACCAGGTCGCAAAATGTTCACAGTTATTGCTGAGCAAATTGTATTGGGTTTCACCCAATCGACTCTCTGCCCGTCGTACAACATCTTCTGGAATGAAGCTGCTGATATAATCTCTCATTCGGACAGGGCGCATCTGGCTAAATTGGCTTCGGGCGGTTCGTCGCACGGTTGCCGTTGGTTCAAGCTTGCTGTAATGGATCACAGTGCCATCACCGCAGTCGATCCCGTGATGCTCATACACACTGGCTAACCCCACAAAGGGCCGAATCACATAAATTTGGTCGCCCCTAGCCATTCCGATACATCACTTTTAAAATCGTAAAATCGCTTCGCATAACTTGATTCGCCTGAGGTGAGACAACCTTAGAGCAGCGATCGCAGCGCATCTGATACAGCATCAACGGAAGGGTAATGCATCTCAGCGTTAGGATGGGTCAGCTTTTTGAGAACAGTTCTAACTTCGGCTGGCACACCAGAAACCGCATCCGCGTTGAACTGATAAGGATTATCCGGTGTCCGCGAACAAAAGGTGACGGGATTTTTTCCGGTCAATAAATAGGCAAGGGTTGGGGCGATCGCATACAAATCAACCTGACCTGACGCTGCAATAGAAAGCTGGTCAGGAGCCGCATATCCATTCGACCCTACCCAGCCTTTTCGCTCTAACACCAGCGCTTTAACTGCCCCAAATCCGATTAGAGCTAGGTCGTCACTATCTTTGCGCTGAATTAAGTTGACGGGTTCGATATTGCGATGAAAGACAGGTGGCACAAACTCATGTAGATACGACAGAATTTCGCAGAGCTTCAGCATCGTGGCGATCGCCTGTGCCAACACAAACGGCCCTGTGGTCGCGACCTGCTGAGCTAAAGACTCTCCCTCAATTCGTTCGATGACCAAGTAAGGGCGTCCTTCTGACACAACAAAATCAACGAATTCAGGAATGTTGGGATGATCCAGTTGACTTAGAGTTTCAGCCTCTACCTCAAGAGCCGCCTGCGCCTTGTGATGAGTCAGCCATTTTGAATTTAGGGACTTCAAAATCAGCCGTTGACCATCTCGCTCTGCCAAGTAGGTAATGCCGATGTTGCCCTGTCCAACAACGTTCAACACTTTGTACAATCCCACAGTTTTCAAGACCTGCTCTTGCATTGCAGACGGAGAGCTAGAGCCTCGAATACCAGAGTTTTTCGACATGGAACGACGTGGAAACAATCCAGACGACAAACCAGGGGACTTCGAACCCTCTCCAAATCCTGACACAATCGCAGGCTCAGGAATATCTGTAGTCGAGCGCGACTTCTCGTCAGACGACAAGCGTAGATGAGGCGGGACTGGAATAGTGCCTGGCGCGGGAGAACCCTCAGGCTCACCTTTAACCTGCTGGTCTCTGATCTCTGTGGGTTTTGGCTGCTCACCCTCTCGAAAGGCGTCTGTTACCTCGGTCACGGTTGCATTATGATCCACTCGTTGGGCGGATTGAGAATCGCTCGTCAAATGCTCAGGTAATTCCTTGAGGGCTTCCGCTCCAAGACGAATTTGGATGTTAGGGCCTGAGCGTGCAAGTCGAATAATTGCCCCATCAACAACGGGCACTTTTGTAATTCGCTTGCCATCAAGATAGGTTCCGTTTGTTCCCAGGTTGACAATTTCCCAGTTGTTGCCAGCCTGACGCAACTCAACGTGATGGCGAGAGACAACCGCACTGTAGAGAATGACATGGTTATCGGTCGAGCGACCGATTCGGATCACCGGCTCACTCTCGAATGACCAGCTTTGAACTGGGTTACGCTTCAGTGGATGCAGCAGTAAAAGAGTAATCACATTGAATAGCAATAAACCTAGTTAGAGGATTATTTGGACTTAGCACGCAGAGTGTACTAAATGCTCAGCGAAGGAACTTTCTCTATCCTATGCTGCTTACTACAAAATTCGGTCTAGGCCGTGTATCCAAATGTTAAAGCATGGTGCATCGCTTCAACAAACAGACTAGCTCTACTATTCACCCATTGCTACTCACCCCATAGAGAGCGAACTGCTTTGCACCCTTTAGGTCAAACGCTTGGGTAAACGACTAGCCAGTAGACTCAAACCATTTGAGATAGATCGAGCAAGGAAAGCTTAAATCGATCTCAGCCGTAAATCAAGGTAGCAAAAGAAACCATAGCATATGGTGATTGGAGCGTAGCCGTTGTTATTGCACCGTCTCGACTCTCACCGCAGTCCCTGAACGCAAGTTCCAGAACGGCTTGTTCTCTCCTGAATAAACAGCTTCAACTAGCTAACCTGGAAGAGAAACGAAACCTTATCGCCTTTACCTAAGGAGATGCGATCGCCCGTTCGGAGGCGATGTCGATTTCCCAGAGGCAGCGGCAAGTTGTTCACATACGTGCCGTTTGAGCTGCCTGTGTCTTCGATATAGAAGGCGTCGCCCTCTGCCCGAATGTCAGCATGAACCCGAGAGACAATCTCTGAGTCAGGAAATCCTGATACATCCACATCTGGAGGAATGCGATCGTTCGGCTTCCCAATATGCACAAGGGTCAGATGTTGAGGGATTTCCAACATCGTATTGGTCTGAATGTGCAAGAGACTAGCGGTTTGCGTCTGTAGCTGGGTTTGGGCAGGAGTCGGTGCAGCAGGTGGTGGTGCAGCGGGCGGCTCCGCTGCTGGTGGTGCCGGAGGTGCTGCCGGAGGAGGGGGAGGGGGAGAAACTTCTGAACTCTCTGACCCCGAGGGAGGACTAACCATAGGTTCAGTTTCGATCAGAGGATCCGGCTCGACGAGATCGGGCACCTCAAACTCCGGAGCCGTCGTAGACGTTTCAGCCATCGCCCCTTGTGGAATGCCGATCTCTTGAGTGTTAGCAGACTTCAAGTTAAACCCACACTGACCACAAAAGCTAGCATCTGATTGCACAGTGGCTCCACAACTAGGGCAGCTCGTCATCGCAGGTAGAGGTGTGTAACACGCCTCGCATTGGACTGCGCCCTCTGGGTTTTGGTGACTACAGTTTGGACAAACAATCATTTCATCTCTCTTTGATGTCGCGTCGTCAACCAGGCAACTGAAGAAACCTCAAACATGCGTTCATCTCTTCAAGAGAATCCCGAATTGAATTCAAGTTGCCCAAGTTGCCCGTTTTTCTGGCACTGAACGATGCTTATGGGCGTTCTTCACGGGCGACCGGAAAACAGAATAGCCACATCGTGCAACTCTATATCTTCATCTATTATTCCCCTGATCATGGCGATCGCCATGCATGAGGACAGACTGATACAAAACTTGTACCGTTCCGCCATCTTAGAAGGGTTTGAAACAGTTGGGAGCGGTCTTAATTCTAAATTTTGAATCTTTTGCTCTAATTTGAATCTTTTGCTCTAAATCGATGCAGAATGACAGAACACAAGTATCAAGTTTGCCCCTATGATGGTCGCTTCCACGAAACTGCCACAGCAGCGCTGGCATGTCGCCGCAGCCACACCAGAACAGGCTGCAGAGCTTGCCACGGCAACCCAGCTCTCTCCCCTACTGGCTCAAGTTTTAATTCATCGTGGTATCAGCTCAATTGAGACAGCGCAGGAGTTTCTTTTGCCTGACTCGGTGCCGCTGCCGTCACCGTTGGATGAATTTCCCGATCTGGCGATCGCCATCAACTACCTAGCAGAGGCGATCGCTCAGCAACAGGCCATTGCGATCTGCGGCGACTACGATGCAGACGGCATGACCAGCACGGCGTTGTTGATCCGAGCATTGCGCACCTTGGGGGGCATCGTTCACTACGACATCCCCAGTCGCATGAGTGAGGGCTACGGCATCAATACTCGCATTGTGGAAGATTTTCATCGCGATGGCATTCGCCTCATTCTCACGGTAGATAACGGCATTGCCGCCTACGAACCTATCGCCAGAGCACGCGAACTAGGGCTGACCGTCATCATCACCGACCACCACGATCTGCCGCCGACCCTGCCTCCTGCCCATGCCATTCTCAATCCCAAGCTCATTCCCGAAATATCGCCCTACCGAGGCATGGCGGGCGTGGGAGTTGCCTATCAGCTTGCTCTATCCCTGGCTGAAGTCATGCAGCGCAAGGCGGAATTAGAAACTATTCTGCTCGACCTGTTTACTCTCGGAACGATTGCTGACTTAGCTCCACTCACTGGAGTGAATCGACGCTGGGTACAGCAAGGGCTCAAACAGCTTCCCCACTCTCAAATTCCAGGAGTGCGAGCACTGATTGAAGCTGCGGGATTGGCAGGAGAAAAAGGTGCCCTCAAGCCAGAGGCCATTGGGTTTAGGCTGGGGCCCAGGATCAACGCCATTGGCCGGATTGGGGAACCCTCTGTCGTCATCGATCTTCTAACAACCAATGATTCCGATCAAGCCAAAGCGGCAGCTCAAGAGTGCGAAGAAACGAATCAGCGGCGGCGAGATTTGTGCGATCGCATTGAGCGTCAGGCGATCGCCTGGGTCGAAGCCACACAGCCCAATCTTCAGCAGCAGCGAGTTTTGGTTGTGGTGCAGCCGGAGTGGCATCACGGAGTCATTGGCATTGTGGCCTCTCGCTTGGTGGAGCGCTATGGAGTTCCTGTGTTTATCGGCACATTTGAAGACGAGGCCATGCAGCATATCAGAGGATCCGCTCGCAGTATTCCTGAGTTTCATGTGTTCAACGCCCTCCAATTTTGCGGCGATGCCCTAGAAAAATTTGGCGGGCACAAGGCAGCGGGAGGCTTTTCATTACAGGCAGGCAATTTTGAAGATTTCTGCCTCCGGCTTTACCTCTTCGCCAACATGTACCTGCTGCCAGAGCATCTCAAGCCCTTGGTCGAGGTCGATGTAGAAGCGACTTTCGACCAGTTGACGATGGATTTGTATCACCAGATTGATCAGCTTCATCCCTGCGGCATGGGCAATCCCGATCCGGTGTTTTGGACGCGCAATGTCCAAGTTGTCGGCCAAAAAACGGTGGGGCGCGATCGCTCCCATCTCAAGCTCAAGCTCGCTCAGAGCAATCCTCAACTAGATGATCCGGCCAATCTTGACGCCCTGACTCCACCTCCTATTTCAATGACGGCGATCGCTTGGCGGTGGGGTGACTATTATCCTCTACCCAGCCCTATTGACGTGGCCTATCGACTGCGGCTGAATGACTGGAACGGAGTGCAATCCGTGGAATTAGAATTAATCGGAGCGCGGCTGGCCGGAAACGCTACAGACGAAGTCAACATGAGTGCCGACGCCCCCAAACTGCTGTGGACGACACCGCCCATTGAGTTTACTTTTGGCGATCGCCACTACCAGTGCAGTATCTGCCAGCATGGCGATGAGCGAGAACTGCGGATTCGCAATCCTGAAGGAAAGGTGCTTGCGGTGCAGCCCAGCCAAAAACGAGGTCTGATCGGCTCTAGTCGGGCAGAATCAAGCGAAATTGACGTATTTGAGCCTTTCTTTTTCAATCTGATTCGAACGGCAATGGCGGCAGTACAGCAAGGGCGATCGCCCATTTCATAAGCGTTCCCAGCACGGCATCCCATAAGAGTTCAGGCCGGAATCATTCAAACAGGATTTAGCGTCCTATACTAAAATCTTGCGAGAAACCCGCATGGATTCGGTTCCCGAAAATAAATCCTATAGCCCTCTCCTAACTTTCTAAATCACGGCTTGAAATGTGATGGCAAAAACGGTGCTCAAAGATTTGCGTCAACTCTTCAGCCTCGAATTCAGCCGAGGAGTGGCGATCGCTGCTTTCCTATTTTGGGTGATCTTGACCGTACTCCTAGTCCATCGCCATTTCAGCATGTATCCCGCCTATGCCTCCTTCGACCAAGGCATCTTCAACCAGCTCTTTTGGAATGGCACTCACGGACGCATCTTTCAAAGTTCTCTCTCCTCCACTCTCTCGACTCCTGTGGTTCATGATGGAGCACTGCCAGAGGTGTCTTACCATCGGCTCGGTCAGCACTTCACTCCGGCTCTACTCCTTTGGCTCCCGCTCTACAGTCTTTTTCCATCTCCCGTAACGCTGCTGGTGCTTCAGATCACCTTGCTGACACTGGCAGGAATTATGCTCTACCAGTTGGCGCGTTGTTACCTCAAGCCTCCTCTTGCCACTCTCATTACCCTCGGATTCTATTGCTCGAATGCCGTCATTGGGCCTTCTTTAGCGAACTTTCATGACATTTGCCAAGTGCCTCTGTTTGTCTTCAGCCTGTGGCTTTGTTTAGAACGTCGCTGGTGGATTGGCTATGGCATCTTTGCGCTGCTGCTGCTGACCGTGCGAGAAGATGCAGGTGTCGTTTTGTTTGGCGTTGGCTTTTATCTCGTGGTCAGTCGTCGCTTTCCTTGGCTCGGACTTGGAACCTGTGCCGTGAGTTTGGGCTACATGCTGGTGCTGACAAATGTAATCATGCCGCTCTTTTCTGAGGACATTTCTCGGCGCTTCATGATTGAGCAATTTGCTCCCTATGTCGAGGGAGATGAAGCCTCAACCCTGGATGTTATGTGGGGCATTCTCACTAGCCCCGTCCAGCTTGTTCGAGATCTAATCACCCCTGTTGACCGCACACTGAAATATCTGCTGGCTCACTGGCTACCCCTCGCCTTTGTTCCGGCCATTTCTCCCTCGGCGTGGGCACTCAACGCTTTTCCATTGTTGAAGCTGTTCATTCGCGACGACAGTACCGCTCTTGCTATCAATATCCGCTATGCCCTCACCATCGTTCCAGGAATGTTTTACGGCACGATTCTCTGGTGGTCTGCCCACCCGCAAGCCCTTGGTAAAAACCTACGTCGCTTTTGGATCGTGTGCCTGACTCTAGCCGTGTTTTTCACCGTTACCTCCAACCCAAACCGGGCACTATCATTCGTCGTGCCAGACTCGATTACCCCTCGGGTGCAAGTTCCCCTGTCGCGGCAGTGGGAGCATGTCCAGGCCGCGCGATCGCTCATGGAGCAGATTCCAGATGATGCCAGCGTTTCTGCCACCACTCACCTCGTGCCTCACCTGTCTAGCCGTCGAGAGATTATCCGCTTTCCGGCTCTGAAACTCATCAATGATGACCGAAAAGAAATTGTGGTGGAATACGTCATCGTAGATCTATGGCAGCTTCAGCAATATCAAGTCGCGTTTGCAGACGAGCGCGATCGCCTCAGGCAAATGGCTCCCCGCGTCAACCAGCTCGTCGAAAACAATCGCTTTGGGCTGGTTGACGTTGCCGATGGGGTCGTCTTGCTCCAATATCGAACTGACCCAGACCCAGAAGCTCTAGAAGAATGGTCGCGCTATTGGCAAGACGAGCTACAGCCCCTTGTCCAAGCCTCTGCATCCGGCGAGAGGAATTTTAGAGTTTAGATTTTGGATTTTGGGGAATCTACCGGATAGTGGACAATGCTCACCCTACTCCTGGCTCCTATCTCTTGACTCCTAAACTCTAAGTTGTTCCTATCCCAAGTTTTGACGTTTATCCCAAAGGAGTGAAAAACAAATGACAGACTGGGTGCGCGTGCTTGTGAACACCCCTGTGATCAAGAAGCTGGAGCAGATGGTTCCAGACTACTCTCTAGTCGGAGAGTCCACATTTTTCACCAACGATCAGTTTCCCTGGTCTGATGAGCTAGAAGCCAACTGGAAAGTTATTCGCGATGAGCTAGAAGGCGTATTCGAGCAAGTCCAAGATTTGCCCAACTTCCAGGACATCATGCCTCGACAGCAGCGCATCAGCCCAGATGATGGCTGGAAAACCTACTACTTTTGCGCCTTCGGCTTTGTTGCACAAAAAAACTGCGATCGCTGTCCTCAAACCTGGGAACTGCTCAAAGATATTCCAGGACTGAAAGTGGCGTTTTTCTCCATTCTCAGCCCCGGCAAGCACATTCCTCGACACAACGGCAAGCATAAAGGTCTCATCCGCTACCACTTGGGGCTGATGGTGCCCGAACCCAAGGAAAAATGCCGCATTCAGGTCGGGGATGAGATTGCTCACTGGGAAGAGGGCAAGAGCCTGATTTTTGATGACACCTACTTCCACGAAGTTTGGAATGACACCGACGGCTATCGCGCCATTCTGTTTCTCGACATCGAGCGTCCGTTCCGCTTTCCTCTCTCAACCGTGAACTGGGCAGTCTCCAAAGCGCTGGCTTTTTCTCCTCTCGCAAAAGAAGCCAAAGCCAACTATTACCGCTGGGAAGAGCGCTTCAACGCCAAGTCCTAGAGCCTTCCAATCGCAAATCCAAAATCTAAAGTCCAAGATCTAAAATCGACGCTACGTGCCACCCACTCGCACAAGGCGAATCTCCGTGCGCTGGTTGCTGGGATCACTAGGGTCAACACCCGACAAGGGCTGATTGAATCCTTGTCCTTCAGCCACGATGTTGTGCTGGAGTCCCTGCCTTTTCAGGTAATTCGCCACGACTTGTGCTCGTTGCTGGCTGAGGGTTTGGTTAAAGGCAGCCGTCCCCGTTTGCGACGTGTGCCCAATCACTCGCACGGCCACAGTCTGCACATTGAATTCAGCGACTTCTTTCGAAAGCTGAGCCAGAGTTTGCTGGCTATCACCTGTTAGCTGAGCAGAACCCGTAGCGAACTTGACCTCACCTCGGACTTGTAAGTTACCGATGTCGGGTGCGGATTGCACTGCTGCCGCTTGAAGATTTGGAGCCGTTGCCGTCACCGATCGCTGGGTTCCCGTGAGCCGATCGGCCAGTTCTGGATTGTCGGCTCGCACTAGCTCGATCAAGGTTTCGGTATTTTGAGCAGCAGGGGCGATCGCCTCCACGGTCATCAGTTGCTCCATATTCCCAGGAACATCATTCAATCGGCCAGCCAGCACTAGCACCGCCGCTGTAGCTTCAATTCGACGTTCTAGAGTTCCGTCCGTGAGCCAATCATGGGCTTCAGCAGCAGTGAAAAACTCAATGCCGTCCATGACCGCCGCCGCATCTTCAGCATCAAGCCCGCCATCTTCGGCAATTTGAGTCTGGAGCTGGGACGAATCGCGGACATTAACATCTATACGACGATAGTAGGCTTCCAATAGCTCTGAGACCACTTCTGGACGGGACTGGAGCAACCGATCTGAGGCCACAACCACGTCCACAATGGAACGTGGGGCATCTTGACTCGACAACACCACGGTATACCCTTGCTGACGCGCCTGAGTCACATAAGGCTCCCAAATGACGGCGATCGCCACATTCTTGCTGGGGTCTTGCATCAACTGCCACGCCTCAGAAGCATCAGCCACTCGCGTCACAGCAAAGTCATCCAGATTGAAGTTATCGAATTTTGTATCCAGCACCAACGCCAGATATTCGCTAGGCGTGTCTCCCGCAAAAGCCATGCCCACTTTGCGATTTTGCGATCGCGCTTCTTCCACCAGCTTGTTGAGTTCGAGCAAGGAGGTCAACGTGGGACGAACCTTCGAATTCAGCACCACCGCGTCTGCCCCAACCGTGCGATCGATCAGCCCAGCGATTTTGCCATTGGGCTGATGTTGCAAATACTGGTCGAGAGTCGTCACGATAATATCGGCATTGCCTCGGTTCAGCTGCTCAGCTCGCTTCGCCTGATCAAATTCGTCCGCATATTCCAGTCTGATGTCAACTTCGGACAGAGCTTCTTGAAACGCAGCATTGCGAAAGGTGCTATACCCGCTGAACGTATCTCCTAGAACTCTAATTCGCTCTGTGCGTTGGGGAGAGAGCTGACCTGTCCCCACCACGTTAGTCAAAGATGGCATCAAACCTGGGGTGACTCGGGTCAATAACCACCCGCCACCCGCCAGCAACCCTAGCGTCGTCGCCAGTGCAACAAGAAGTATCGAGTTGTGATTCTTTTTCATCGAAGGAAAGCTCTATTCAGTTGAAAGTCGGGCGATCGCACTTGATCGAGCCGCACGATTTCCCACAGCTCTTGATCGATGTATACCCAACTTGGTCTTACTATTTGCTGGATTAAACTCGAAGCACATATTTTTTTACAGGCTGCGGTCACAGCCAACAGGCTGCAACTACGGGGGTTTGTATCATCAGTCCAGCTTACGAATATCATTACGATTCATCGCTGGAACTTGTGTTCGATACCTATGCGTTCAATACCTGAGTGAAATATTGCAGCGTTCAAAAGCCTAGATTCAGTGCAATATTTGGTGCGATGTTTGACGCGATACTTAGTGCGACAAAGGTGCGATCGCTGTTACTTTATATCTACAAGATGAAAACCGTCTATTCCTCAAGCCAACGAGCCAGTTTACCCAACTGTTGCAGAGTCACGGGGTCTGCAATTTTCGTCTAGCACGAGTTTCGAAACCACAGAACATTCAACGACTCATTCAATGACGAACCAAGCAAGTTGACATAGGCTTCGTTCACTAGATTCGACCGATTCTTTCAATAAAGATTACTCAAAAGCGTATCGGAGCAACCAGAGGTGTAATATGGGCAAAATTTACCCGCATCTACTCCGCATCAAAAAGCCCTGCATTCTCCGCGCCTTAAAAACACCCCATAACAAATGTTATCGCAAGCCTATTTTCTAGTTCGAGCGATTCGGGACGGACGTCCTCTCGTGGCGCGTCCTCGTAGCTCATCATCAGCCAGTGACCCACCCGCAACCCACCCGACAGGATTCCTCCTTCTGTTTCGGGAAAAGACAGATGCCATGAGCTATCTCAATACTCATGCCGGAAACCTAACCCAGCATTTCAGAACTGAATCTGTTGAGCGTACTCAAATCCCCGATATTCTTCGCCGCTGGAATTACCGAGGGGTTGGTCTTGTCGAAGACCCGTTAGTGCCCCAGATTGATTTTCTGGTTCACAATATCCGCTCGATGTAGGTGCAACTCTACTCAGCCTGATCGACTCAATTGGTATCAAGCGCCTTCAGATCATCTTCGTAGTCTTGAGGAAGATCGCCTTCTTGCCTGACATAAGGTTCAGGAGCCTCTTCTTCATCCACCTCGATAAAGACGCCTCCCATATCGGACAAGTCTACATTGTCGAGCAAATCCACATCGGAGACCGCAGCAGACGTCAGCGCAATGTTCTCTGTAGATGCATCCTCCTCCGCAGCATTGATGACCTCCCCTTCAACAACTGGTCGACTTCCGGGAGGACGAACATACGGATCAGGAGTGGAAACGTCTTCCTCGATAAACACGCCACCTGTTGCGACGAGGTCAAGTTCTTCCTCGTCAACCCAGGCCGTATCTTCCTCGTCGTCAGACTGTACTTGCAACGCCTCTAGTTCCAGCGTTGTTAGCTCACTCGGGTTGAGGCCAACCGAAGACAGTCCAGCATGCATCTCATCAGAGGTAGGGGGCCTCGCAATCAGATCTTCCTCAATAGCGCCCCCAGCCGAGCCATTCAAGCCTCTTTCTGGAGGAACTATGTCCCAGTTTTCCTCTTCATCCGGCAAGTCGGGTTTGGGAGCAGGCATTGAACTGGCGATCGCCCCCTTCATGGTTGAGAGTTGCCCCCCACCTTGACCTTTGATAATCGAATTGAAGGCAGATGAAGCAGACATTGCTGATTCCGAAACTTGAGTAAAGTTCTCTGGCAAGATCGCAATATTTGCAGCTCCGTCACCTTCTCCTTCGGCATCCTGGTCGCTGTAGATCTCAGACAACGCCTCGCGCATTTCGGTCAGCCAGCTTGCATTTTCACCCTGGATTACCGCTTCTGTGCTCTTGATTAACGTTGCCTTGTTACCTGGGATTGGTTTGGCACTCACAGGCAGTGCCCGCCACCACGTCCGAATGTCATACAAATCGGAGGCCGCTAGATTACAGCTGATCAAGTTGGTTTCAAGTCGCTTGAATTCTAAAAAGCTACCCAGCGCAGCCACAACAGCACTCGTCACCGCCACCCAAATCTGAAGGTCTGTTGCAGCAAGCAGAGTACCTAAGCCACCAAACAGGTAAACCATCCACTGAAATCTCTGAAGTTCTTGGGCGAGGCGCTTGGCTTTTGAGCGATAGTAGTCAAACTGATCTTCAATCCGCCAATGGACGTACTGCTCAGGAGTTAAGTCTGAAAAGCCATCGTCCCCAGACGCGACACCATAAACAGGAGGAAGCCCCTCTTTTTTATAGTCATAGATTTCCAACTCAGACATATTGACCTGAGTTTCCATGACTCGCTTGCTGATTTGCTTGATTTTGCGAGCTAGCGTTACATCACGCGACTCAAAAGCGCCCCGGTCGTTCGTGTGTTTAGGATGGTAGATATCAACTTGAGTCCGATAGCGATAAATTTCCCGCTTGATTGACTCTGATGCACTTCGCAGCATCACCCAGTTCACCCCCATGTTGAACTTGACCGCTCCTGCGACTAGGATGCTGATAAGAATCGGAATGATGATGATAATGAGATTCAGAAATGAATCTAACCCTCCTATCACGGCATCATATTGCCAGCCTATCGCTGTGATGACCCCAGACAGAAGATTGTAAAGCCAATGTCCTGGAGTATTCAAGCTTTGTTCAAGCAGCAAGTCGAAGACCACGAGAGCCGTCACAATGACCCCAAGAGCAGTGATCCACTTCCGTTGTTGTAAAAAGCGTTGTTGAGCGCGATTGGCATTTTTGTCATAATCACCAAATCGTCGCCAAGCATCTTCAAGAGCAGGGCTACAGTTTAAAGCGTTCGAGGGTTCTGAGGATGAAACTTCCATCACTGAAGCTGAGGAGGGTAGTGACTCTGATACCATCGGCGGACGTTCTCCAGTTGAGCGGGGAGAGAAAAGTAGGATTTAACTGCTCTCCACAAGGATTTATGAATGCGTACGGGTAACGAAAACATGTTCAACTACTGTGTAGATCAAACAGTTCCTACAGTTCGCACTATACATATTGCCTTGAAAAAATTCTATCGTCGAAACAATTAGTGAAACGATTACTTACAAACTGCTTCTAATTTTCTTGAAGATAGTTTGAAGGGGCGATCGCCCTTCTCGCCTTAGTCTGGTTTGTTCTGTATTAAATTCGTATCGAAAACGCCATGGCGCTGCAAATCTACAACACCTTCTCCCGCCGAAAAGAATCCTTCGAAACCCTAGAATCGGGCAGGGTGAGCATGTATTGCTGTGGCGTGACCGTCTATGACTACTGCCATTTGGGTCATGCCCGCTCCTATGTTGTGTGGGACACGATACGCCGATACTTGGAGTGGCGTGGCTATGCCGTGCGTTATGTACAAAACTTTACAGACATTGATGACAAAATTCTGAAGCGAGCGATCCAAGAAAGCTCAACAATGACAGCAGTATCTGAGAAGTATATCGCCGCCTACTTTGAAGACATGGCTCGGCTCAATATTCGAGAAGCCGATGATTATCCCCGCGCAACTCATACGATTGACGGCATTCAGCGACTGATTCACGAACTAGAGCAGAAAGAGGTCGCCTACGCCTCTCAAGGGGATGTGTATTACGCTGTGCGGCAATTTCCCGACTATGGCAAGCTATCGGGTCGTAAGCTAGAGGACATGAAATCGGGCGCAAGCGGACGGGTCGAGGAAGACCCTGATGCTCCGAAGAAGCGAGATACTGCTGATTTTGCGCTCTGGAAAGGGGCAAAGCCAGATGAACCGTTTTGGGAATCTCCTTGGGGCAAAGGCCGTCCTGGATGGCATATCGAATGTTCAGCCATGTTGCGCGATCGCTTTGGCGACAGCATCGATATCCATGTGGGCGGCGGCGACCTGGTTTTTCCTCACCACGAGAACGAGATCGCCCAGTCTGAGGCAGTGACCGGAAAGCCCCTAGCTCGATATTGGATGCACAACGGCATGGTGAACGTGGGCGGCGTCAAAATGTCGAAATCCCTCGGTAACTTCACCACCATCCGTCAGTTTTTGGACGAGGGCGGCGTTGACCCAATGGTTCTGCGACTCTTCATTCTTCAGGCACAGTATCGCAAGCCGATGGACTTCACCAACGAGGCGATCGCCTCTGCCACAAACGGCTGGGACACGCTCAAAGAAGGACTGCTGTTTGGCTGTAAGCACGGCAAAACTCTGGGCTGGACGGATACAGAGGACGAATCCTTTGGTGATCCCGCCGCGATGCGGATTCCTGACGACAGTGACGCTGTAAAAAGATTCCAAACCGCAATGGACGATGACTTCAATACTCCAGGGGCGATCGCCATTCTCTTCGACTTGGCGAAAGAGCTGCGTCGGGCAGGCAACCTCATCGTCCATGAGGGCAGTGCCGATCGAGAGAGTGACGCGCTCCGCCAAGATTGGCAAACCTTAGTCGTCTTAGCCGAAGTCCTGGGTCTCCAGACAAGTTCTGAAGCTGCCACTGAGACTCAAAATCTGGACGATGCCACCATCGAAAACCTGATTCAACAACGCATTGAAGCCCGCAAAGCCAAAAACTATGCCGAGGGCGATCGCATTCGTGATGAGCTGAAGGCTCAAGGCATTGTCCTCATCGACAAACCGGGCGGCACCGANTGGCACCGCGAATAATTGTTGTAGGGGCATGACATGTCATGCCCCTACATTTGGCTGCATCTGGCAAATGAGGAATGGATGATGGTTAGGCGGCAACCGTTTGCTGGGTTTCACCTTCCTGGGCTTCTTTCAGGGTGAGATAATCCTGTAATTGAGATTCGATCTGGCTGCGAACCATTTGGCGATAGTCCAAAAAGTGCTCGCCCAGAGCGCAAATCGAGAGATAGTGCTGCCAGTTATTCGGCTTGGCTCGCATAATGTGGAACAGATAGGGCCAAAACTTCCAGCGGGTTTTGCGAACAACTCCTTGTCGCCACGCGATTGTCAGCAACGCCCGAATTGCGGCTGGAGTGGGCGCACGCAGCTTCGTTTTGTTGCGGGGTTCACCCATAAGCAGAAACTGACGGTAGGTACGCTCCAGATATCGCAGCGGATCG
>JGI12048J13642_10540537_pt1 | contig 24595 bp, 24 predicted proteins | sample ElkSlonscriptome_16_FD_13642 | JGI IMG/M metagenome (IMG submission 13642)
AAAGCCCTGAGAAGGGCTTTTTTTATACACCTCTACAGGCAATTAAATGCGCAAGAATTTAAGAAGTCTATCCCTCGTTTCATTGATATGTATATTTCTGGTTGTTCTGGCTGGTAGTATTGTAAGAATGACAGGATCGGGTATGGGCTGTCCTGATTGGCCCAAATGCTTCGGTTATTATATTCCACCGACAGATATTGAAACGCTCACATGGTCAGAAAACAAGGAATTTAAAGAAGGAAATATCATTATTAGAAATGACAGCCTGTTCGTTGCGCAATCAGACTTCAACACGGGGCAGGTCTACCAAGCTCAAAATTGGGAACACTATACAAAACACGATTACGCTCTATTCAACCCCATGCACACGTGGGTGGAATTTATAAATAGACTTATTGGAGCTTTAACCGGAATACCTGTGCTGCTGCTTTTTATAGTAAGCATCTTCTATCTCAAAAGAGACCCGCTTGCTACAATTATGGCATTTGCAGGAGTTATACTTCTGGGCTTTGAGGCCTGGCTCGGGAAAGAAGTCGTAGATGGCAATCTCATTGCGCATCAAATAACCTACCACATGTTGGGAGCAGTGCTATTGGTGGGTCTTTACACCTCTCTCACAATTAAGCTGACAGACATCGGAATCGTTTTTAAAGCCCGAAGGGATAAAAAAATAGTTTTGCTTGGAATCGTTTCACTCGCCTTAATTTTGGTTCAAATTTTTCTGGGAACTACAGTACGAGAGCAAGTCGATAATATCGGTAAAGAAGCTCTACTAAGTTCTGAAAACTGGCTTGATCAGCTCGGAGTGAACTTTCTGATTCATCGCTCTTTTAGCATTGTTGTTTTGATCGTTCAATTAATTTTTGCAATTAGGGTAATTCGAACGCGATCTATATCCACCTGGCCCAGAATTTTAATTGTGATACTCTTTCTTGAGATTCTTGCCGGAATGGGATTGGCCTATCTAAATATGCCTGGCAGCTTACAACCTATTCACCTGTTTTTGGCCATTGCTAATAGTTCTGTGGTCGTAACGGTACTTTGGGTTTATCTGAAGAAAACAAGTTATTGATCAGACCAGGTGAAGTTTTCCAGCATATAATTTACATCTTCTTTTATATAGCTAAGTGAAGGAGCCAAAGAATCACTATTCGGCCTTGCACTAAAATATAAAGAGCCGCGGAGAAAGTGGTTTGTGCTATCCGTAACATAAAATTGATAGGGAGATGCAACATTTCCACCGAGGCTGTAAATTAGTCCATACACTTTTTCATCGTTGTCAACTATCCGCTTTGAATCTATGCTTACGGCCTTTACCTGATGTTCGTAGGCAAAGCTCCTTGACTCTTCAATATACTCTCTCAAATTATTAGAGATGGGTTTATAGGTTAAATGAACCTTGGCATTGAGTTCTGGATATACGATGTTAAACCAGCAGGGAGTGTCTTCAAAATACTCCATATAGCTATGTTCAGAAACAGAAAGAGAAAATGGGCAATCTGGGTTCTTTTTGGAGTATGCATGGTCTGGCATGTCAATGCGAAAGTATCCCACAGGCTTGGGGATGGCTTTTTCTTGCTCGCAACCCAGTAGGATGGATAAAGAAAGGAATATAAGTATAGGTATTATTTTGCTTCTAATCATCTACCGATTCTTCGGGCTCAAGAATAGTGAGCTTCAATCGTTTTATTTTTCTCTTATCAGCTGCTTCTACAGTAAGAACGTAATTTTCAAATTTTATTTTCTCGTTTTTCATGGGAATTTTACCTGATAGCTCAAGTACAAATCCCGCCAGGGTGTCCGAATCCCCCTTTGCACTTTCAAAGTTTTCTCCATCGATGTCAAGTATCTTGTACAAGTCTACCAGCGGAGTTTTCCCTTCAAAAATATAATTTGCTTCATCCAGTTTAGAGTAGAATATAGACTCGTCATCGTATTCATCGGTAATCTCACCTACGATTTCTTCTATAATGTCTTCTAGTGTTACTATTCCCGAAGTGCCGCCGTACTCATCAACCACAATGGCCATGTGCATTTTCATTTCCTGAAACTCTTTCAGCAAATCATCCAGCTTTTTATTTTCCGGCACAAAATACGGCGATCGCAGGAGCTTTTGCCAGTTGAGATCTTCTTGTTCTGAATAGGGTAGAAGGTCTTTGAGATACAGCACCCCGATCACGCTGTCAAGAGATTCCCGGTAAACGGGAAGTCGTGAATATCCCTGCTCCGTGAGATCAGTCATAAGTTCTTTGTAGCCTATTGTAATGTCATAGCAAATTACCTCTGTTCGCGGGGTCATGATTTGCTTTACATCTGTATTTCCGAACCGCACAATACCTTTCAGTATTTTTTCTTCATCTGGTGTTGTTTCTTCGTCTCTGGTAAGCTCTAGGGCGGTTTCCAATTCGTCAACAGAAAAATCGGCCTGGCGTGCTTTTACTTTGCTTTGCAGGGCATTGCTTGTGGCCAGGAGTATCTTACTTAAAGGAGTAAAAATTTTGGCCAGGATTTCTAAGGGTAAACTCATAAAAGCACAAAGCTTTTTGGAGTTTACAGTAGCGTAAACTTTAGGAATTATTTCTCCAAGCAGAAGCAATAATGCGGTCACTACGAAAACCTGAACCACAAAAGGCACCCAGACCGGGTATCCTTCAAAATTCATGGTACCCGCTACTATGTAAGTAAATACTACTACGATACCAATGTTGACGAAGTTATTGGCAATGAGAATTGTAGCTAAAAGTTTTTCTGGTTTTTCAATGAGCGCTATAATTCTGGAAGAAGTCTTTCCTTCGTCGTTTTCAAATTCATCAATATCTGCTGGTTCCAGAGAGAAAAAGGCCACTTCTGACCCGGAAATTAGAGCAGAACAAACAAGTAAAACCAGAGCTATTATAATAGATAGAAAAACCCCCAAATCGGGTGTTTGAAAAAGGGCGAGAAAATATTGGATAGCGTCTAAACTGGGAGGTTCCAATTGAATTTAGCTTGGTTTTTTAAAAGATTCAGAACGGTAAGTCATCATCTTCATCCATCGGTTCATTAGATGAGTTAGCCGCTGAAGCTTGTTGCTGAGCAGGTTGCGCCGCTCTGCTGCCCTGATTGTCGTCCGAGCCACTGGAGGCTCTTCCGAGCATTTGCATTTTATCGGCAATTACTTCGGTAGAATATCGGTCATTGCCTTCTTTATCCTTCCACGATCGGGTTTGCAGTTTTCCTTCTATATAAACCTGCTTTCCTTTCTCAAGATACTTTTCAGCGATTTCAGCCAATTGCCGCCATAGGGTAACGGTGTGCCATTCCGTATTTTCAACTCTTACACCTTCTTTATTGGTGTACGATTCTGAAGTAGCTACTCTTAAGCGAGCTACCTTGGTTCCATTTTCAAGCGTTCTGATCTCGGGTTCTATTCCAAGGTTTCCGACTAAAATTACTTTGTTTACTCCTGCCATAATTCGGGGTCAAATATAGATTAAATGTCTTGGAACTAAATAGAGAATGTATCCTCTAGATATTTATGTACAAGACGGGGTACTGCAACACGATCCATCTCATCTTTCTGCACTTTTAAATATATGGAATTTTCATTGATCTCACCATCTGTTTTCCATCTCCAGAATCTGGCCTGAATTTTTTGGTGGGATAGTATATGCGAGTATTCTCTTTCTGGAGCTATTGATTGCTCGGAAATTGATAAGTGTGGATGCTTCTTAAGAATTTCGGTTTTTAGGTACGATGGGCTGGGTTCATTTACGTTTTCAATAGAGTCAAAGTCGTGTAATCCTTTCCAAATATCATTTTGGGTTCTTTTTCTGAAAATCAGTTCATTATTCGTTTCCAATACCACGTAATCAATTATTCTTTCTTTTGGCGGTTTGGATTTGATTTTCACCGGTCTATCAGTCCAGTTCTTTCTTTTGAGTGATAGGCATCGATCATTCCAGGGGCATTCATTGCATTTGGGTGAACTCGGTTTGCAAACTTGCGATCCGAGTTCCATAATGGCTTGGTTGTACAAGCCAGGTTTAGCCTCGTGTAATGTTTTATCTGCCAATTCCTGAAATATTTTCTTTCCCGCAGAAGAGTTTGCCGGGGTGGCCTCGTCGTAAACCCGTGAAAGCACTCTGACCACATTTCCATCAACAACTGCTCGTGGTTCATTGAAGGCAAAGCTTGAAATGGCTGCTGCGGTGTAGGGGCCTATACCTTTTAGTTTAATAAGGTCTGTATAATTATCTGGAAACCTTCCGTTTAGGTTGTTTTCAACATGTTTTGCAGTAAAGTGAAGGTTTCTTGCCCTTGAATAATAACCCAGACCCTGCCACATTTTAAGTACTTGGTCTTCAGAAGCATTAGCTAGCTTTCCAACATTGGGGAAGGTATTTACGAAATTCAAATAATAATCCAGGCCCTGTTCTATTCTGGTTTGTTGTAAAATAATCTCTGACAACCATATCTTATAAGGGTTTTTAGTTTCTCGCCAGGGTAGCGATCTGTGATTGTTCAGGTACCAGTTTATAAGCTTCTCTCCTGTATCCATCGTAAAGCACCTTAGGTCTCATGGGGTTAAATGCCGAATTTAGCGAAAATGGCTTTCATTCGTTCAATGATTAGATATCTTTGCACCGTCAATTCTCAAAAATTAAAATCACACTTAAAGAATTATTACAATGACAAAAGCAGATGTAGTAGCAGAAATAGCGGAACAAACTGGTATAGAAAAAGTTGCAGTTCAAACCACTGTTGAAGCATTTATGACTTCGGTTAAGAAATCATTATCTACAGGAGAGAATGTGTATCTGAGAGGTTTTGGAAGTTTCATCGTTAAAGAGCGCGCTGAGAAAATTGGAAGAAATATTTCTGCCAAGGAACCAATCGTCATTCCCGCACACAATATACCTGCATTCAAACCTTCAAAAACTTTCATGGAGAAGGTTAAGAAGAATGTAAAAGTTGGAAAGTAATTTTCATCTATGAGCAGCCGAACTACACAGATCATCCTGGTTGCGGGTGCTTTGATACTTGTTATAGGTTTAGCGCTGGCGCCGCGGCTACCTGAAGATGCCCGGCAAAAAGCAAATTCAGATCCAGCTGCTAAAAAGCTTTCCAGCGCAGTTTCCAAGGTTCAAAATGGTGATAATCCAATGGAAGGTATCATGATGATTCGTGAACTTCTGGAGGATGATTCTACATATGTAGATGCTCATTGGCAACTTGCACAATTTTCACTAACTTCGCGACAAATTGAGAACGCCGAGTTTCGTTTTGAAAAGGTGATCCAATTTGATGAAAATCAGAAGTATCCGGAAGCCTATTTCTGGTTGGCACAGACAAAAGTCAGTCTGGATAAACCACAAGAAGCAGTTCCGTTATTGAACAAATATTTAACTCTGGAAACTGATACCATTGTAAAAAATGGAGTTCAACGCATGTTGGATCAGTTAGAAAGAGATTTAGAATAACATTTAAAACAAAATACTATGCCAAGCGGTAAAAAGCGCAAGCGCCACAAGATGGCTACACACAAGCGAAAGAAGCGTCTGCGTAAGAATAGACACAAGAAAAAGAAATAGGCTCAGGCTTTTATTTTATTTTCTGAAACAGCCTTTTTGGCTGTTTCGCGTTTACTTACATAATACTTCTATTCGTGAATCTTGAACTTGTAGTCAATGCAAGGTCTAATGAAGTAGATATAGCTTATCTAAAGGATAAAGTCCTTACAGAGCTTCACAAGGAGAAAGGAAATCAGGATTTCGCGGTAGGCGATATTTATCTCGGTAAAACACACCGGGTGATACCTAGCTTAAATGCTGCTTTCGTAGATGTTGGATATGAGAAGGATGCTTTTCTTCACTATCTGGATCTCGGGCCGCAATTTAAGTCTCTTAATAAGTTCGTTAAAAGGACTGTTGCAGGTAAGCAAAACTCTGCCAACTTAAAGAACTTTCCGGCCGAAAAGGATATAGATAAAAACGGGAAGATTAATGATGTGGTTTCCGGATCGCAGCATATTCTTGTACAAGTTGCTAAAGAACCTATCTCTTCTAAAGGGCCGCGCCTAACATCTGAAATTACTCTTGCCGGAAGGTACCTGGTACTCGTGCCCTTCGGAGAAAAAATTTCTCTCTCTCAGCGCATTAGAAATGCTGACGAGCGAACCCGCCTTCGCCGGTTGATGCAGAGTATCAAACCCAAAAATTTTGGAGTCATTGTGAGAACGGTGGCCGAAAATAAAAAAGTGGCCGAATTGGACGCTGATTTACGCGATCTCTACAATAGATGGGAGCGTATACACGCAAATCTCAAAACGACCAAACCACCCAAAAGAGTTCTCGGTGAACTTAACAGAACATCAACTGTTCTGAGAGATCTGCTCAGCTCTAGTTTTAAGAATATCCATGTGAACGACCTGAACCTTAGTGAAGAGATAAAATCTTATCTGCAGAAAGTGGCACCGCAGCATGAGAAGATTTTGAAGCTTCACAAAAAGGAAGATCTCTTTGAATCTTTCGGTATTAACCGACAGATTAAAGCTTCATTTGGTCGTCAGGTAAACCTGAAAAGTGGAGCGTATTTAATCATTGAGCATACGGAAGCTATGCACGTTATTGATGTAAATAGCGGAAGCCGAAAGGGAGGGGAAAAAGGCCAGGAATTGAATGCTTTGGAAACCAACCTGGAATGTGCTGAAGAGATTGCCCGGATACTCCGATTGAGAGATATGGGGGGAATTATTGCGGTAGATTTCATCGATATGCACCAGCGGCAACACCAGAAGATGCTTTATGAAAAGCTTCGGGAAGCCCTGAAGCTGGATAAGGCCAAGCACAATGTATTGCCACCGAGTAGATTTGGTGTGGTTGAGATTACGCGGCAACGCGTTCGTGAAGTAACTGATATTTCTACTGAAGAAAAATGCCCTTGCTGCGAAGGAACGGGAAGTGTTCAAGCATCTATTTTACTTACCGATCAAATTGAAAATCATTTGCGGTATGTGAAGGAAGAATTCAAACCTGCAAAGGTGAAATTGAAAACACATCCTTTTGTAGCAGCCTACATTAACCAGGGTATTTTTTCATCTGTCCGTTCTAAATGGGCACGGAAGTACAAACTCTCACTCAAGGTACAGGCCGATAGCAACTATCCGTATATGCAGTACACCTTTTTAGATGGAAAAGGTGAAGTATTGGATGGTTAAACCATGTGATCTGTCAGGTCGTATTCGCGTTCAGCTTTAAGTCCTACCACGTGCTTATAGCAGCTGTAAAATACGAGTGCTGTATAGGGGAAGGTGATTAGCAGACCCAGTCCAAGTGGAATGGCGCCGAGTATGTTTATACCAAGCATAACCACCCAAAGTAGTAGAAAATTAAACCAGCGTTTATTTACAATTTTAACGCTGGTTTCGATGCTTTCCCAAAAATCCATTCCTTCAAAAACGACGAGTTGATAGCTGAAACTCAAAGCTACTGCCAGCCAGATTCCGGGAATAATAAGTAGTAGCATACCGAAGAATGTCAATATTCCACCAATTAAGCCAGCGAGAAATAGCGGAAGAAAAAAATCAAAAGATTTGAAGAAATCTTCCAGCTTTACGCTGCCGTTCGTATCAATTTTATGAGCTGCCAGGTAATAACCAGAAAATAAGACTGCACCAACAACAAAGCCTGCAAAAGGTATTACTGCGTTTATCACAAAAACGAGTAAGGCATAAAGAATGAATAGGCCTGCTGAGTTTTTAAATAGATCCCAGCCTTCAGAAAGGTATTTGTTGATATCAAAGTCATAGCCGTTTTCTATCAGCTTTTGAATCTTTACTTTTTTGTCTAGTATTTCCATGGTGCTAAATTTAAATAATGCCTTTGGATTTAAGTTCCAGATATTTTTCGATTACCACTGGAGAAAGTTCTTCGGGTCTTGCTACAATTGTATGAATACCCTGTCGGCGCATAAGGTGTGCAATTTCTTCCTTCTCATTTAAATGTTTTCGGGCCAGGGTAGTTTTATAAATAGATTCAACATTACTCGAGTCTTCATTTGCCCGTACTTCCAACTCTGTATCTTTAAACATGGTTAGAACAAGCAAGTGCTTGTTGTTTATACGCTTAAGGACTGGTAGCACGCGCATAGCCATATCGAGATTTTCAAAATTTGCGAAGAGCATAAGGAAGCTTCGGTTTCTGATTACCCGATTTATTGCTTGAAATAACAACTCGTAGCTGGGTTCAGAATCTCTTTCTTTTTCTTTATACAGAGATTCAATAATTTTTTGAATTTGTCCGATGCGGTTCTCCGCTCGAATAGCCGTTCCAATTTTATCAGAAAAAGTGATTAATCCAGCCCTGTCGTATTTTTTCAAAACAACATTTAGCAGGGCAAGAGAACTATTAATGGAATAGTCAAGCAAGCTGAGATTGTTAAAGGCCATTTTCATGGCTCTACCTTTTGAAATAATGCAGTAAAAATTCTGACTCCGTTCATCCTGGAATTTGTTTACCATGAGTTCACGGGTACGGCTCGTTGCTTTCCAGTTTATATTTCTATAATCATCTCCTTCAGTGAAAGCAGAAATCTGCTCAAATTCATAGCTCTTACCAATTTTATTATGGCGTCTAAAGCCTACTGGAGCCGAGAGTTTACTAAATGCAATTAATTCGTTTTCATGCATTTGCTGAACACTCGGAAAAACGGTTACAGCTTGATTTCGGTCAAATACGAGTCTTCTCCGCACCAGGTTCAGCCTTGAGTTTAAGAGAATATTTAATCTCCCAAAGATGTATGATCCTCTGCTTTTTGGTCTGATTACATAGTGAAATTCATTCAGTCCTGTCTGTAACTCACCAGTTAGCTGCAAATCTCTGGTTTGGAGCTGAAAGGGTAACTCATCCAGAATTTCTGCCTGAAGCCTTAATTGGCTTACGGACTCAACAATCAATTTAACCGGCGTTTTATCGTCTAAACCTATCTTTTCAGCGATCACCCTTCTTGCACTGATTTGGTTACCGGGTAGAAATAAAAGGCTCAGATCTACAGCCACTAAAGCTATAAAGGCAAGAAGCCCAAGTTTGCCTACAACGAAGAGCAAAGGAATAGCAAAGCCAAATGCAAAAATGACAACCAAAGCAGAACCAAATGCAAAAAAATTCCTGCTCAGAAATACTTTATTTATCAAACCGGGCTTCATCTGGGTATTTCTACCTTCCGCACAATTGCTTCAATTACATCTTTTTTGGGAATCCCTTCTATTTCTCTTTCGTAGCTTAAAATAAGCCTGTGATTCAAAATGGGATAAAGCACTTTCTTAATATCATCGGGAGTAACAAACATGCGGCCTGTTAGAAGGGCAACTGCCTTAGATGCTTTTAAAATATTTAATGATGCCCGTGGAGATGCACCCAGGTATAAATCACTGTTGTTCCTGGTTTGGCCTACTATTTCGGCTATGTATTTTATAAGGTCGTCTTTAATATAAACACGCTCAACCAGTTCTCTGCTCTCTTTTAGAAATTTTCCATCTACTACGGCACTTATATTTTCTACATTTTTTCCGTAAAAATCTTCTTTGAAGCGCATGAGCATAGAAACTTCTTCATCTGCTTTAGGGTAGTTAGACTCGAGCTTGAACATAAACCTGTCTAATTGTGCTTCGGGAAGTTTATAGGTGCCTTCCTGTTCAACCGGGTTTTGGGTGGCAATTACAAAGAAGGGTTTTTCCATTTTATAAGACTTACCGTCAATGGTAACCTGCTCTTCTTCCATTACTTCCATTAAGGCTGCCTGTGTTTTCGCCGGGGCCCTGTTTATCTCGTCAATTAAGATGATATTGTTGAATATGGGGCCTTTCTTGAAATGAAATTCAGATTGTTTCATATCAAAAATGGTTGTTCCCAAAATATCGCTTGGCATCAGGTCTGGAGTAAATTGAATCCTGGAAAATTCCACAGAAATGGAACGCGCCAGAAGTTTAGATGTAAGCGTTTTTGCAATACCCGGAACACCTTCAATCAGAACATGACCATTGGTAATTAAGGCCGCAATCATCATTTCCATCATTTCTTCCTGACCGATGATTACTTTACCAATTTCGCTTTTAATGAGATTTACTTTCCTTCTAATCTCAGCAGCTTTTTCCAAATTTGGATCCTGTGGTTTTGGATCTGGAGCAGATGATTGACTTTGGTTCTCATCGCTCACCTGCCCGGAAAGATCATTTTTTAATTCTGATTTGGGCTCTTTGTTATCGTCGTTTTCTAAGGACATTTTTTATAAAATGCTTTAATTTTCGAATTCAATTTTACTAAGTCAGACTCTGTCAAAGAACTGTTATTTTTCGCTCTTTCCAGATCTTTGAAAAAGTTATGCAAATATTTTTTCTCCATTTCCAGCGTGAGAGATGCCTTTGTAAAGAAACTATCATCCAGATTTCTTGAATTTAATCCGTACTTATTTCTTAAAAACTGCAGGAGCATTCTTTCTTTCAAAGCTACAATATGTTTGTGCTTCCCCTCTTTTTGATAGAGTTTTGAAACTACATCGAGGTAATGAGCCGTTTCGTTTTCCGGAAGCTGTTGAACAGGAATAGGTCTTTGAGTTCTCCTGAGATGATTTAATACAAAAAGCAGTACCAATACTAATAATAAATACCATCCCCATTTAAGAGGTGGGTTGTTGAGAATGAACTTCAAAGGGCTTTCTGGAATGGCCTGTCCACCACCACCTACGCGATTTCTGGTTGACTTTGGGTTGTAATAAATTATTTTTTCCCGGCTGTAATTTTCCAGTAGCTGATTGACATGCTTAAATACATCTTTCCGTTTGAAATGAATATTCGTAAAAATGAGCGGGTTAGCATGAAAAACAATGGAGCCCTTACCGTATTGCACTTCTACAACATTATTGTATACCTCGCCGATTGAGATAAATTCACCTACAAGTGTGTAATCACTGGAATTGCAATTAGCCAGATTGAAGTAGGCCCACTCGTACCTTCTTTCATCGTCTCTTACTCGCCAATTAATAATTCGGTCTTCTTCATGCGCTTCGCCAACCATCCTGGGTGAAATTCTTTTGGCTTTTTTGAAGCGAACGATTTCAGAATTTTGTAATTCATTTGGTTCTGATTCTTCCAGACAATAATCAAATACTTCTTCCAGCATCTTGTTTTGCGATCTGGAACTGAGAAAAACCTGCCCGCCGCTTTCGGCAAAACTGAGAATACTTGCGGTTTCCAGTGAATCTAAGTAATCATTACCGGCCAGGTAAAAGAACATAGACTCTGAAACCGGTTCTTGGATAGAATCATCTGAAAAGTCTAGAAACTCAAGGTAATTATCACTGTAAGATTCTTTGAGAACATTTTTGATAAGCGAAAAGTCGTAGGGTTGATCATTTTCATGAGAAAAACCTGGGTACCAGGCGTACTTATCGGGTGTGGCCATAAACAGCCAGACAATCCAGCCAATTAGCACAAGGATAATAACTCCGACAATGATTAAAGTTCTTTTATTACCCAAGCTCTTCTGATTTTAGAAAATCATTAAACTCTGTCTCCAATTTTATAAAACCCTTTTCGTCTAGATGAGAGTCGCCATACCATATCAACTCGTGCTCAGCTGTTAGCTTTGAGAAATCATTAGCCAGAACTGGAGAATTCAAGTCGGAAACGTATTCCCAGTTGGTTTTGTCGGGATGGAGTTGAAGTAATCCTGCTTCTGATAGGTTTTTGATGCAGATCTGATGAATCAGTCGGATACACTCCCTGTAGTTTCCCTGAGATTTTGCCTTATTAAAAGCTTTCCAAAGATCTTCAAATGAAGACTGACTATCGGGCTCAACGGGCTTGATTTCTTCTACAGATTTAGAAGACATTCTGAAACTAGCACCCTTGGAATGTTTAATCAAAATATAAACCAGAAATCCGATCAAAGCCAAAACGAGAATAGATCCAAATACCATGATTCCACTGCTGAAAAGTGTTGCGAGAAATCCATATAAAAAGGGGGAAACTGAATCAGTCTGTTTTTCCTCGGGCTGTTTTTCTTCGTAGCTCAGTTCTTTTCTGAGTTCTTCCCACTCGTTTTCATCAATGGGCCCTTCAGCAAAGGCTCTGCAAGGCCCAAGGAGAAGTAGAATGAATACAATAAAACAGCTATTCTTTCTCCATTCCATAAGCACTCTCTTTTACTCCAATCTTTTGAACCAATTCTCGAAGTGTTTCGGCGTCTGTTATCTCTCTTGCTGAATATACTTCCAATAACTGGTTGATTGCAAAAAGCGGAACCACCAGAAATATTCCGATTTTATGGACAAATAGCACCAGCATTAGAGCAATTTTTAATTGAGTGTCAGCTTCGGCATCAATATTCCACAGCAAGCCTTCTAGATAAAGAGTACTTATTGGCATGTTTACCACTCCGATGAGCAAAACTGATACGAAGGCAAGCCCCAGGTATGAAGCGTAAATGTTTCGCTTCGCTCCTCTGATCAGATCAATTGCACGCTGCAAACTATTGATTAGCGATCTGTTTTCCACATATGAAGTGAGAAGCCAAAAAAGCAAGATAGGGATCATCAAGACTGCCAGGAAAATTAAAAATCCACTGCCGCTCCACACAGCAAGTTCGTAAATACCGACTACGACTGTTGTTTTAATCAACAAAATCCAGTCAAGTCGGTTAGTGGCCTCCAGAAATTTATTTTTAATTGCATTCAGGCTGAACCAGATAATAAGACTCATAGCGAGCACATTAGGAAAGAACATGTTCGGGAAAATGCTGTACCCGGTAAATTGCTCCAGAAATAGCCCGATGGGAAAAAATGAATTGCTCAAATAGGCTTTTTCAGTAAGTGTTTCTGCGTTGAGCAAATAGAAAACGATTGAATAGAGCAGGGCAATACTAATTGAAATAATCAAAAGACGGCCAAGAACTGAGCGATATACTTTGAAGGTACCACCAAAAACTTCTTTACTCGATCTCAATTTTTGAAGATCCACAATTTCTGACCCTTGGTCAATAAGATGATTAAGGTTAATCTTTGGCGGGTGTTTACTGAATTTACTCCACGGATAATACCAGAAGTAAAAGGCAACGGTAAAAAAACATATGAGAATAAATGCTCCCCGAACAGTATCCGGGGCTTCTGTAAATCGGGTAAAAAAGCCCTCTATAAATCCGGCTGCAATAAAGACGGGTATAAGTCCGAGCATAATCTGTACAGATCTCCGGGCACTAATTTGAAAGGATTGTAATCGAGGTAAATTTCCAGGAAATAGAAGACCTCTGCCAAGGGTCAACCCTGCACCACCTGCAATAATGATGGCCGAAATCTCAAAAGCTCCATGCATCCAGATGGTCAGAAAACTCTCCTGAAATAGCTCTCGCTCTATAAAGAAGTACTGGAAAGTTCCAACCATAATACCGTTATAAAGCAGTATTAATAGGCTGCCTATGGCGAAAAAGGCTCCCAAAACATAAGTCAGGAAAGCTACCTTGATATTATTCCAGGTAATGGCAAAGAACATGTCTACATTATTGCCAGAATCGTAAACCGCCATCGGTTGACCTTTCGAAATGTTTTCTTCGGTCATTTCCACATAGCGATCGCCCAGGATAAGCTGCGCGAAGTCATTTTCATGAATGGAAGAAAGAATACCCAACACCATGGCAAAAACAAAAAAAATGAGCGAAATATTCAGCTCTTTTCTCGCCAGGTAGAGTGATTGCGGCAATTGTTCAGTCCAAAATGAAACAAAGGCATTTTTACGTCCTTTTCTATACTTGTACAATTGTGAATAGATGGATTGAGCAAGATTGTTCAGGTAAACGCGAATACTTCTTCTGTAGTAATAGGTTCTGGCAAATGAGAGATCGTTCGTTATTTTGGTGTACAAGTCATCTAACTCATCTGGATTTGAGTTTGACGATTTAGAAGCTATGTCTTCAAAACGCTTCCATTTTTCTTTATTTTGCTCAACGAAGTCTTTCTCTCTCATTGTAGAAATGCGGCTTTGCTAATGTATTAAAATCAATTGATGCGCAACGTAGACGTACATACCGCTCAAAATGTTGTAATTAGCTTTCAGGTAGCGACATTATTGCAACGAGCACTGGCCTATATTATTGATATTCTTGTCATGCTCGGAGCAGTTGTAGCGGTAAATTTTATAACCGCAATTTTGTTTTACCAGTTTACATATCTGCAGTTTTTTATCATAGCATTTTATACTCCAGCATGCGAAATTCTTCTCAATGGTCAAACCCTTGGAAAGAGAGCTATGAAACTTCGCGTAATGAATGTCAAGGGTAAAGAGCCGGTAGTTCTGGATTATATTATTAGATGGGCCTTTAGATTTATAGATCTCTATTTGAGCCTTTATTCTGTGGCAGTAGTGCTTTCTTCCACTTCTCCAAGGGGTCAGCGATTGGGTGGTATCCTAAGCAACACCATGGTTGTATCTACCCGAAGTGAAATGGACTTAAGTCTGAATGATATACTTCGAATAGAAGATCGAAGTAACTATCAGCCACAATACGAAGAAGTCTACAGATTTAGCGAAAATGAAATGCTAACAATAAAGTCATTGTTAGACAGAGAAAGCCGTTATAAAAACAATGCTTATAAAGATCTCATAACTGATGCAGCTAAGAGATGTGCTGCGGTTTTGCAAATGAATGCCATTCCAAATGATAAAATCACCTTTCTGAAAACCCTTCTTCGAGATTATATAGTTATTACCCGAAGCTAGCATGAGAAAGTACCCTCCTTTTGAAACTCTGGAAAAGATTAAGCGCTGGTGTGATATGCAAGAGCGCGCTCACAGCGAAGTAATTCAAAAACTTAGAAGCTGGGCGGTAGAGAGTCATGATGCAGAACAGATTTTAACCGAACTAATCAGCGAAAACTACATCAACGAAGAGCGTTATGCTCGGGCATACGTAAGCGGAAAGTTCAGAATAAAAAAATGGGGTTGGCAGAAAATAAAAAGCTCATTGAAACAAAAAGGAGTTTCAGACTATTCTATTGACTTGGCAAAAGAAGAAATAGAGGATGCTGATTATCGGCAAACGATGGTAGAATTATTGAGAAAAAAGTGGCCACTTATCAAGGCAAACTCTACCTGGGAAGCTAAGCAAAAACTTTTAAAGTACGCTGCAGGCAGGGGCTACCACCCCGCCGAAGTACACAGTGCAATTAACAATGAGTTAAGCGCGCTAATCAAATAAGGAGTGCTATTTTTGCCGCCATATGGTAACAACAGATCAGATCAGTGATTTTGCCGGACGCCTGGAAGCGTTAAGGGGGTATCTTTGACATACCCGGCAAACTTGAAGAGATAGAAGAAGAAGAAAAGCACACGCTTGATCCCAATTTCTGGGATGATCCCAAAAAGGCTGAGCGCATCGTTAAGCAAATTCGGAATAAGAAAGTCTGGACAGATAGCTTTTCAGACGTTGAAACTAAAATTGAAGACCTCAAAGTTCTCTACGACTTTTTTAAAGAAGGCGAAGCAGAAGAGTCAGATGTGAAGGAGCAATATAAAATTGCGGAAGAAGCACTCGAAGAATTGGAATTCAAGAACATGCTTTCAGCCGAAGAAGATGCCATGAACGCCGTACTCCAAATTACTGCAGGAGCTGGCGGAACGGAGAGTTGCGACTGGGCTTCCATGTTGATGCGCATGTATATCATGTGGGGAGAGAAATCGGGGATGAAAATCAGAGAACTCGATATGCAGGAAGGCGATGTTGCCGGAATTAAATCTGTTACGCTCGAATTTGAAGGCGATTTTGCATTCGGATACCTGAAAGGAGAAAACGGTGTGCATAGATTGGTGAGGATATCGCCTTTCGATTCAAATGCGAAGCGGCATACATCATTTGTCTCTGTTTACGTATATCCCCTTGTTGACGATACGATTGAAATTGACGTAAATCCGGGAGATATTACATGGGAAACATTCCGCTCTGGTGGAGCTGGTGGACAGAACGTTAATAAAGTAGAAACCGGGGTGAGACTTAGGCACAAGCCTTCGGGTATAGTTGTTGATAATACAGAAACCAGATCGCAACTGAACAACAAAGAAAAAGCCATGCAGCTTTTAAAATCTCAGCTTTACGAAATTGAGATGAAGAAAAAGATGGAAGCCCGCGATGAAATTGAAGCCAATAAGATGAAAATTGAGTGGGGTAGCCAAATTAGAAATTACGTTATGCAGCCTTATCAGCTTGTAAAAGATGTGAGAACGGGCATGGAAACATCAGGAGTTGACGATGTATTGAATGGAAATATTGACGAGTTTATCAAAGCTTATTTGATGGAATACGGCAAAGCAAAAAGCAATTAAATTATGTCTGACAAGATCGAAGTTTATCACAACCCGAGATGCAGAAAAAGTAGAGAGGCTCTGGCTTATTTACGGGAGCGAAATATCGAACCCGAGGTAATTGAATACCTGAAAAAAATGCCAACTGCTGAAGAAATTAAAAAAGTACTGGCAAAATTAGATATGCCGGTTGAGAAGCTGATCAGAAAGGAAGAGCGCGTATTCAAAGAGAAGTACAAAGGGAAAGACTTTACAACAGAGGAGTGGATAGAAATCATGCGTGAAAACCCAAAGCTGATTCAACGACCGATAATCATGAATAGAAAGAAAGCTGTTATCGGGCGCCCGGCCGAAAATATTGATCAAATTATTTCAGAATGAAGTACAGAATAGAAAAAGATACGATGGGCGAGGTAGAAGTGCCTGCCGATAAATTTTGGGGAGCTCAAACGGAGCGCTCTAGAGGCAATTTTAAAATTGGTCCGGCTGCCAGTATGCCATTGGATATTGTTCATGGCTTTGCCTATTTAAAAAAAGCAGCCGCCATAACTAATTGTGAGTTGGGGGTACTGCCAGATGATAAGATGAAAGCCATTTCTCAGGTTTGCGATGAGATATTGAAGGGCGATCTGGATGATCAGTTTCCTCTGGTAATATGGCAAACCGGTTCGGGTACGCAAAGTAATATGAATGTGAATGAAGTTGTGGCCAATAAAGCTCACGTAAATAATGGCGGCGAATTGGGAAAGGGAGATCGTTTTATACATCCCAATGATGATGTAAATAAATCTCAATCGAGTAACGACACCTTTCCCACAGGAATGCACATTGCCATTTACAAAAAGGTGGTTGAGAAAACTATACCGGGGGTGGAGCAGCTTAGAAAAACACTAGATAAGAAGTCAAAAGAATTTATGAACGTGGTGAAAATAGGAAGAACACATCTTATGGATGCCACGCCTTTAACGCTTGGACAAGAATTTTCGGGATACGTTTCGCAGTTAGACCACGGTATAAAAGCCCTGAGAAACACACTTGATCATCTCTCAGAACTTGCCCTGGGAGGTACAGCTGTTGGCACTGGAATTAATACACCTGCCGGATACGCAGAAAAAGTAGCCGCCAGGATAGCAGACCTTACGGGGCTACCTTTCAAATCTGCTGATAATAAATTTGAAGCGCTTGCAGCTCACGATGCACTGGTTGAAACACAAGGAGCTTTAAAGCAACTGGCCGTTTCGCTCAATAAAATTGCGAATGACATCCGGCTTCTTGCATCCGGACCCAGAAGTGGTATTGGCGAAATAATAATTCCTGCAAATGAGCCCGGATCTTCCATCATGCCAGGGAAGGTCAATCCCACTCAATGCGAAGCACTTACTATGGTGTGCGCGAGAGTTGTAGGGAATGATGCCGCTGTAACTTTTGGCGGGTCTCAGGGTCACTATGAACTCAATGTATTCAAACCGGTCATGGCGGCTGCTGTGCTAGAATCTGCAGAGCTAATTGGTGATGCCTGTGTATCCTTTGAAGAGAATTGCGCCAGTGGAATAGAGCCCAACAAAGAGATGATAAAACGCCATGTTGACAATTCACTCATGCTCGTAACTGCCCTGAATACGCACATTGGTTACGACAAGGCTGCCAAGATTGCCAAAACAGCACATGAAAATGGAACTACTTTAAAGGAAGAAGCAGTGAATCTGGGCTTCCTTACAGAAGAGCAGTTTGACGAATGGGTCGACCCTATTAAAATGACGGGATTGGCTTAAACGAACTTGTTCTTTTTCTGAACTTTTAAATCGTTTACAATTTGTTTGATGCGTTGTTCGTCTGCCTTGGGGCAGACAAGTAGTGCATCCTGCGTATCAACCAGAATGTAATTTTCTAAGCCATTTACTATTACGAGTTTATCTTCCGGAACGCTGATCATATTATCAGAGCTACTTGAGAGCTGCACATTCTTTCCGACCACAGCATTATTATTCTTGTCCTTCTTTAATTGCGCAAACAAAGAACCCCAGGTTCCAAGGTCACTCCAACCAAAGTCACTCAGAACAACGTATACCTTCTTTGCTTTTTCCATAATTCCGTAGTCAATGGAAATGCTTTCGCAAGTGGCGTATACTTTCTCTATTGCTGCACCTTCTTTCGGGGTATCAAGTTCTGACTTAACTTCTAAGAATTGGTCGTTGATTTCCGGTAGGTTTTCTTCAAAGGCCTTGAGAATTGTGGGTACGGTCCAAATAAAAATACCCGAATTCCAATAAAAGTCTCCACTTTTTAAGAATGTTCTGGCAAGCTCAAGGTCTGGTTTTTCCGTAAATGTTTTTACTTTCCTAACATCCGGGTCTGAATCATTATTGTCATCGACAAACTGAATGTATCCATATCCCGTATCAGGTCGTGATGGTTTGATACCCAGTGTTACCAGGCCTTCAGAATCAACAGCTTGCTTGAGTGCTTTTTCAATGGTTTCTACGAAAGCAAGTTCCTTGAGTACAAGGTGATCGGCCGGGGCTACGATCATCTTTGCAGTCGGGTTTTTCAAACTAATTCTATGTGCAGCGTATGCCAAACAGGGTGCCGTATTTCTTCTACTCGGCTCCAGGAGAATATTTTCTTCCGGGATTTCTTGTAGTTGATTTTGCACGAGTCCTTTATACTCTTTGCTGGTTACAACAAAAATATTCTCTTGGGGACAAATGCTCAGGAATCGCTCAAATGTTTGCTGAATCAAGGTACTTCCTGTTCCCAGTATATCGTGAAATTGCTTGGGATAGGACGACCTGCTCATTGGCCAGAATCTGCTTCCTATTCCTCCTGCCATAATTACGCAGTAGGTATCCTTATGTTTGTTCAATTTTCTAGTCTTTTAAATGCTTCTCGAAGCCTGTGTCCTGACTCTTTAATGTCTTTCATTCGTGCTGTTCCAACACTGAGTCTGTACCATTTACTATTACTGCTAGAACCAAATGCGCTGAATGGAACCAGGGCAATGCCGGCTTCATCAAGTAGAAATTGGGTTCCTTCTCTCACTGATTCAATCTTTACGCCATCCAGCCTTTTCATTCCTACCAGATCAATCTTAACTGTTAGATAGATTGCCGCTTTTGGAGCAATTACATCTACCGGAAATCCTTCTGCTTTTAACGCTTTAAAAAGTTTGTAAAAACCATCAAGGCGATTATGTAGCTCTTGTTTGAATTCACCGAGAAAGGATTTTGCATCGTTTGGCTCTGATAAAAATTTAGCGACAGCTACTTGCTCCGGTCTAGGTGCCCAGGCTCCTACATGCCCTAAAATAGATTTCATTTTAGAAAGAATAACCGAAGGACCAAATGCCCAACCCACGCGAATTCCCGTTGCGGCAAAGGCCTTGCTCATTCCATCAATATAAATGGTGTAATCTCTCATTTCCGGAACCAGGTTTACTGGATCGTAATGAACGATTTTACCGTGGCATAATTGCCAGTAAATCTGATCGTATATCAGGTAAACCGGTTTTTCTTTCCCTTGTCGGCGCTTATTTTCCGCAATAATTAAGGTGCAAATTTCTTTTAATTTCTTTTCAGAGAAAACTGTTCCGGTTGGGTTAAGCGGAGAGCATAATGCCACGATACCTGCAGATTTTAAATGCTTTTTCAGGTCTTTGGCAGTTGGCATAAAAAAATCTCCTGACTTGGTCTGCACGGCAATTGGCTTTCCCCGAGTCAGGGTTGTATAGTGATTATTATTCCAACTCGGCACCGGGAATAAAGCATCTTGTTCCGGATCTAAAATAGCCTGATAAGCTGCGTAAATTAAAGGCCTGGCACCTCCTGAAATCAAAAAGTCATCTGGAGAGTAATCAAGTCCCTGCTCCTGCTTAATGAATTTTGAGACTGCTTCGCGCAATTCTATTAACCCATTCGCAGCCGGATAATTGGTCTGATTAGAATCATATGCTTCCTGCACAAGCTTCTTAAGTTTACCGGGAATGGGAAATATTTCAGGATTAAAGTCACCGATGGTGAAATTATAGATCTTTTCACCTGCATCTATTTTACCATTAATTTCTGCGGCCAGATTTATTATTTCAGAGCCTTTAAGTTCTTCAGCAAGAAGACTTACTTTTCTCTCTCTACTCAGAACTTTAGGTCGACTCATTCAGTGAAATTTAAGCCCGGCAAAGGTAAGAAAACCTAGATTTCCACTCGCTGAATTACCGCATTTCCAGATACCAGGTATTTTTTTCTGTCTTCCAGACGTATACAGAGGTATCGGGTCCTTCTTTTTTCCAGGACTTTATAGGCCGTGTCGTGAAGGGAAAAGAGTGAATTTAGGGGAACTTGACTTAAAAAAAGCTTGGGCTCATTATCAAAATGTGATAAAGACCTGAATAGCCCGGGGTCTGAACAAGAAGATGCAGAAGGTCGGCCCAGGTGTTTTCTCAGCGCAGGTTCTAACTTCTGCGGAAAAACTCCTTGATCTAAATGCTTTTCAAGCAATTTAGTGTAAATAGTTTTCCACTCTTTACCATGTGGCAATACTTTATTTCCGTGTTTCAGGTAACAGCCTAAATGGGCAAATTCGTGAATAGTAGTTAAGAGGAAATGGTAAGGGTTCAGGTTTCCGTTCACAGTTATTCTGGCCGGTTTACTTCCATAGGCGGGCCTGAAATCGCCGAGTTTTGTTTTTCGTGGCTTGGAGATGACAAAATCAACCTTCAGTTCAATTATCCATTTATGGATAATTTGTGAAGTGCCCGAAGGCAGATGGTTCTCAAGAGACTGTAGGTCTGGAATTCTAAGCTTCATAAACCAGGTGAGCAGCTGGTTTTACATCCACACTCGTCCATTTCGGACATGTATCGCATTTCTTTTTTTTATTGACCGCACATGATGAGCTCGCCAGGGCAATTGCGAAAAAGCACAATATTCCGAACAATTTTACATTTTTCATTAAATCAAAACTAATCAAGAAGTAGTTACTGTGAAAAATTAATTTTGTCAAAGGCCATATTTTTCGCGCAGCTACCTACATTTACCAAAAACGTAGATTTTGAATATGTATTACCACTTCGGACGCTATTTTTTAATGATTAGAAGAGTTTTTACTCGTCCGGAGAAGTTTTCCATCTACTGGAAGCAAACAGTGGCAGAAGTGGATAAGATCGGAATCAGTTCCCTGGGCATTGTTGCACTCATGTCCGTATTTATGGGGGCTGTAATAGCTCTTCAAACAGCTTCTAATATTGAAGCTTCCTGGATTCCGAATTACACGGTGGGCTTCACTACAAGGCAATCTATTATTCTGGAATTCTCTCCTACAATTATCGCGCTCATTTTAGCAGGTAAGGTAGGTTCTAATATTGCCTCTGAAATCGGGACGATGAGAGTTACAGAGCAAATTGATGCCCTGGAAATAATGGGTGTTAATTCAGCAGGTTACCTCATTCTGCCCAAGATCATAGCAGGGGTATTTATTTTTCCGTTTTTAATCATGATCTCTATGTTTCTCGGTATTTTTGGCGGATGGATCATTTGTATTGCGTCGGGAATAATAAGTACCAACGATTATGTATACGGTATTCAATACGATTTCAGACCCTTTCACATAGCTTATGCTTTGATTAAGACTCTTGTCTTTGGTTTTGTCATAACGTCGATAGCTTCATACTACGGTTATTATACAAAGGGAAGTGCTCTGGAAGTAGGCAGGAGTAGTACCCAGGCTGTTGTTTATAGCAGCGTTATGATACTCATTCTCAATTATATAATCACTCAACTCATTCTGATTTGATAGAAGTAAAAAACTTGAGCAAGTCTTTTGGTGAGTTGCAGGTACTGCAGGATATTTCTGCAAACTACATGCGGGGAAAGGTTAATATGATAATCGGCCGCAGTGGGAGTGGTAAATCCGTTCTTGCAAAATGCATGGTAGGCTTACATTTCCCTGAGCAAGGTGAAGTTTTGTATGATGGGCAGAACTTCCTGAAAATGAATATCGGTGAAAAGGTTGAGGTTAGAAAGAATATAGGTATGCTGTTCCAGGCAAGTGCATTGTTTGATTCCTTAACCGTGGAGGAGAATGTTATGTTTCCGCTTACTATGTTTACGAAAATGAGTAAATCAGAAATGCTTCAGAGAGCTGAAGAATGTCTGGAGCGGGTTAACTTAACAGGGAGCGAAAAACTATACCCATCAGAAACCAGCGGTGGGATGCAGAAGCGTATTGCTATTGCTCGCGCTATTGCCATGAAGCCCAAATTTTTATTTTGCGACGAACCCAATAGCGGGCTTGACCCCCAGACTTCTATCGTGATAGATAACCTTATTCACGACCTTACCAAAGAGATGAATATAACCACGATTGTGATCAGCCATGATATGAACTCTGTAATTGAAATCGGCGATCAGATTATGTTTATCAACGAAGGCAAAAAATGGTGGGAAGGCGATAAAAAAGATATACTCCAAACAACCAATAAAGAGCTGAATGACTTTGTGTACGCTTCTAAGTTTATGAAGACGGTGCGGGAGAAGTTGAAATAAAAAATCCCAGGAGCTTTCACTCCCGGGATCATTAGGCTAAATAACTTATTTGATTTATTCTACAATCATTTTTCTGGTTACACTTCCTTTATCAGTAAGGATAGAATACATATACGCACCAGAAGATAGATCGCTGGCGTTATAGTCGTAATTTGTAACTCCTTCAGGACGTAAACCCAAAACTTCTTTATCAACCAGTTTACCGGCAATATCTCTTATTTCAAGAGCTATTTCAGACGGCTCCTGTAGTCTGAAGCTGATTCTCGTTTCGTCTGTAAGCGGGTTTGGGTAGTTCTGTACGAGTTCAATCCCCTCTTCAACACTCACTTCATCCACACTCAAAACAGAGTTTGTTCTGAATCGGATAAAAGCTGAGGCATCAGCAGAGATATTCCAACCATCCCCCTGAAAATCATAAAAAACGTTTCCTCCATTTTCTTCGCCGTTACCCGCAAGGGTTGGGAAAATAATGTCGCCACCTGCGAAGGGTACTCTGAATTCTGCTGTATAGATCTCATCCGGATCTACCAAAACTGGATTTGGTAGCTCAAAAGATACCCAGTTCAGCGTATTTCCACCGTCGTATAATTCATCTTCGTTTGTTTCATACTCAATGTCATCTCCTTCATATTCCAGATCATCGTCTCCAAAATATACAAACGAGTTGTCTTCATCGTCAAAAATGCTTCCTTCACGGACATTAACAAACATAATTTCACCTGGCTGTGATTCGGCGAATCCTTCAGAATTAAGTAAAACGAATTCTACATGAGTAATCACCGTATTTGCAGCTTGGTTTTCTGTGAATTTATAACGCTGGCCCCAGATATGGTCATTTCCCCGATCTGGAAAAGATCCTGTATAGGTAATACCATTTTGAAAAATTGCTCCTTCAGAACCATCTGAGCTAATCCGCATTCCTCTTGCTGTACCAACGTTATCTATCGGATTAAAATCATTTTGATCTTGCAAAACTTGAAAATCTGAAACATAAAGACCATCGGTTGGGTCGGCGAAAAAGTCTGGAACAACATCATTGATAAAGATCGTTGTAGACTCACCTGGATCAATGCTAATAGCCGGGTCTGAAGTAAACGTTTCAATGTTTCCATCTGGATCTTCAAGACTTACTTCTAAAACAACTCCTGTTTGAGTTACAGCGCCTACATTTTCAACTTCCATCGCATAATTAAATGGGCGTAAGCTGTAGTTCGGTTGATTGCGATATTCAAATGAAGCAACATAGTCTTCATCGGCAATTTCGCTGTTATCCCAGGCTTCTGCCAGGTCGTGGTAATTGTTGTAAAAAGTAGTACCCGCGCGCAAATCATTATCCGGTATTTGCGTGATAGCCAGGTCGTCAATCATCCAGAAATAATGAGAGTTAGTTAGATTATCCTGCCCATTCGGACCGAATGGCCAGTGAAACCTAATCTGAACATTTTCAATATCAGTTGCTCCAGCCAGTATATCGGTTACATCCTGAACTACCGTTGTCTCCTGATCGTCAATTTGCGTTTCATCGTAAACGATGCTGACTGCGGGAACCCAGGTGTCTCCGCCATCAACAGTCATCTCTGCGTATAGATTCATGTTAGCGAAGAGACAACACATCCTGTATGAATGTGCAAATGTTAGTGAAGCACCTGAAACTCCTGTAAGATCAATGGGAGGAGAAACAAGGTAAGCTTCAATTGGATTGTCCAGCGTATTTGCACCTGGATCATCATCCGGC
>JGI12048J13642_10401893_pt1 | contig 24557 bp, 18 predicted proteins | sample ElkSlonscriptome_16_FD_13642 | JGI IMG/M metagenome (IMG submission 13642)
TCGAATCACCGATGGGTGAGGTCGACGTCCACCTGTCCCCCGGGGACATCCGGATCGTCCCCTCCGGCCCCGCCACGGTGCTCCGCGCTCTCCTGTGGCTGGCGACGAGCCACCGCAGGAGAGCCGCGAGCACCATGATCAGGCGTCTCGCCGCCGTCACCGGCTACCGCGTGCGCCTCCGGCTTCTCCCAGGCGTCCACGTGCCCCTGGCCGGATAACGCTGGCCCCCACGGATGACTGCGGCCTCCACGGATAGCGCCAGCCTCCACGGGTAGCGCCAGCCTCCGGTGGGCCCGCGGCACCCCATAGCGCTCGAAGCCGAGTGCCGCGATCTTGCGCGGCTCGGCATACGATTTCACGAGTCTCACGAGTATCGGCGTGGACATCCTGCAAGCCCTCGGGAACATCGGGGAGTTCATCGGCGCCGTCGGCGTCGTGATCTCCCTCATCTACCTCGCTCAGCAGCTGAGCTCGAACAGCAAGGCGGTTCGTGCGTCGTCGTTCAATTCGATGGTGCAGAACAGCCTGCGCCTGCTCGAACAGCTGTATCTGGACAGCGAGTTCGCCGAATTCATGGCGAAGAATGAACACCGTCCCTACGAGCACCTCGAACCCGCGGAGAAGATTCGCTGGGACGCCTTCATGCTGGCGGTATATCGGCACTACGGAAACCTCGTGTACCAGCATCGCGTCGACGCGCTCGACGATCAGATGTGGCAGGCGTACAGGGCGGATCTCAAGGAGGCGGTCGGCACCCCTTCATGGCACTCCTGGTTCGAACGCAACCGAGCGGTGGTGTCGACGGCGCTGCAGGATGAAGTGGATGCGATCGTCGCCGAACTCGAGGCCGAAAGGGCGGCTTCCGTGGACGTCGGCACGGAGCCCACTGCTCGCGAGCCCTGATCGGGGAGTCCTGAGTCCTGATCGGCCAGTCCTGATCGGCGAGCCGAACTCCGCGCCCGTCGGAGTTTCCGTTTCACCCGTGTCGTTCCCGACGCGGGGATCAGTCCTTCGACTTGTCGCCCGCCAGTAGACCGAGCGTGAGCGATACCACACTGATGGCGATGGATCCGACGAACGCGGCGCCCCATCCATCGACGGCGAATCCCTCCACGAGCCCGGCGGTGAGCATCAGCAGCGCCGCATTGATCACGAAGGTGAAGAGCCCGAGGGTCACGAACAGCAGCGGCAGGGAAAGCAGCATCAGCACCGGCTTGAGGATCGCGTTCACAAGCCCGAAGACCAGCGCGATCCAGAGGACGTCGAAGAACCCGTCGGACATTCGGATTCCCGGGACCCACCATGCCGCGATCGACAGCGCGAGCGCATTGATGAACAGCCGGACCACGAAGCTCGTCATCGTCGCACTCCTCCGGCCTTCGCGCGCTCCTCGGCTCTCATTTTCATCTCCTGCTCCAGCGCCGCCAGCTCCAGCTCGTCTCTGAAGGCGTATCGCGTGGGATCGTCCAGATAGAGGGTTCGACCGCCGTCCCCCTCGCGACTCGCATCTTCCGCGGAACCCTCGAGAGCGTCGGAGGACGGTTCGGGTGCCTCGACGCCGCCGGGCCCGCCGCGCGCGAGCTGGGCATCGAAGTTCGCGAGGTCCCGCTCCGATTCGGCGATGGCGTCGTCCCCGCTGTCGTAGACGATCGGGCCCACGCCGCGTCCCAGCGAGGTCGAGCGTCGGAGGTCCACGGCGGTCTCGATCTCCGTCCTGAAGGCGGGGAAGCGAAACCGCGTGCCGCCGTCGTCGGTGACGTCGACCTCGCCATCGAACTCCGCCACGAGGCGGTCCAGGGCATCGCGCGTCCACCGCTTCGCCTTCTTCGACTCGAGGGCCTTTCGCACCGCCTCCACGGCCTCCGACTCCGAGACCCAGCCGGCTTCGTCACCGGAGAGCGTTTCCCGCGTGATGATTCCCAGCAGCACCCGCCGGACGTTGCGCTTCCGCCGCCTGCGATTCTCCCGGGCCACCGAGAAGCGCCGGAGCAGGGGAATCCCGAAGAAGCTGGCGCTGAACAGCGCCGGAAAGATCGAGAGTCCCAGGAGCGCGAGCGGACCGTCGATTCCGAGTGCGGGAAAGATCAGCCAGGGGGCCGATACGGCCGCAGCGAGGTTGAAGCCGTTGATCAGGGTGACCGCGGCATTCGACCCCAGGCTGTTCCCGGTCAACGGAACGTCGGGCTCCAGTCGGCGCCAGGCCGGCGGCGGGCGCCGTTCCGCACGGTCGATGTCCGCAGAGATCATGAGCTGTGGGAAGGTATAGACGACTCCGGCGGCCGTCGGCTCCGCCTCGCCGTCGTGCGCCGCCATGAGGCGCCCCAGCTCCTCCTCCGCCTCGTCCGCTCCCATTCCCGTGGCCTGGACGAGGTCCGCGGCCGTCAGCACGCCGCCGCGGGTCCGGGCCAGCCGGAGGAGCTTGCGATCCCGACGCTCGGGGGTGTCGTCGGGTCGGTCCGGCCCGAACACGTAGGCGAACACCTTCTTGTAGAACGGGGGACCCTTCTTCCTGCCCTTTCGACCCTCCGTCCGACCGTAGCGGTCACCGTAGTACGGGCGTCCCCAGCCCCAGTTGGGCGACCAGATCCAGTACCAGAACCAGAAGCTCGGAAATCCCCCGCCTCCACGACCACCGCGATCGCCACCCCCGAGGTCCAGGTCGGCGTCACCGTCCTTGTTGAGCGCCAGGATCGCCGCCACCGCGAGAACGATGAAGAGGACGAAGTAGACCACGAGCACGACCGCGATCGACGCCTTGTAGACCGCCTTGAACACGTCCCACGCCGTCTCGCGGAACCGCACCATCGCGGGCGCGTGGTCCCGGTCCAGGAAGCGGGGGTCGAATCGATACACGAGGTCGCCCCGCTCGCCCACTGCGAGATGCCCCTGATACTGCTCGAGAAGCTCCCGCAACGCCGCCTCGGCCTCCGACTGCGCAAGACCGGTTTCGGTAGCTACGTCGCCCACGGTCGCCACACCGTCTAGACGTTTGACGGCGTGTCGAGCCGATCGGGTGCGTTCCAGGGTCGCGAGCGATCCGGCGGAGGTGTCGGGCGTCATGCGTGTTCGGATGTGTGGAGGAGGCGATCGAGTCGCCACTCGTCTATTGTACACGAGTACGAACGAGCGATCCCTCGGGTTCACCTCGACCTTCGCTGCACCCTCACCACAGTGGACCGACATGCGCCCAGATTCCAGCGAATTCGCGCCCTACTACGCCGGGTACGTGGCCCTCGTCCCGGACGGCGACATCGCCGAGATCCTGACCGAACAGATCGAGGATACGACCGCACGTCTCCGCCGGGCGACGCCGGAGCAGGAGGTGTCCCGGTACGCGGAGGGGAAGTGGAGCGTCCGGGAGGCACTCGGACACCTCGTGGAGACCGAACGGATGTTCGCGTCACGGGCGCTCTGGTTCGCACGGGAGCCGGACTCGGAGCTGCCCGGCATGGACCAGGACGGGTGGGTACGCATGGCGGGGCACCACGCCCGCACCCTGGGCGATCACCTCGAGGAGTGGGCCCACGTCCGTCGGAGTACGGTGGCTCTCCTGCGAGGTCTTCCGGAGGGGTCGCTCGAGCGCTCTGGCGTCGCCTCCGGGGTGAGATTCACCGTGCGAGCCTTCTTCTGGATCGTCGCCGGACATGAACTACATCACCGCGATCTCTTCGCCGAGCGATACGGGATCTCGTGAATCCCCCGGTTCGCATCGCGGTCGATTCGGGCGGCGACACCTCGACCGCGGGCGGGCGGGGCGTTGCCCTCGGCGAAGGTCTGCATCATGATGGCGTCCGGCCCGTCTTCGCAGGCGGTGCCGGAGAATGTGACAGTATTCCGGGGGACGCGATCCGTCCCGCCGTTTCACCAGGAGGAAGCAGAGTGGGGAAGACGATGAAGGTCGTCGCCTCTCTGGCACTCGTCGCCACGACGGCGACCAGTGTCGAGGCGCAGCAGACCTACCGGTCGTACGATCAGCTCACCGATGCGATCCAGTCGCTCGTGGGTGGGTCCGATGCCGCGAGTGTGGAGTCGATCGGGCAGTCGCGAGACGGACGCGATGTCTGGCTGGTTACGCTCGCCGGAGAGGGCGAGCTCCCGGCGCAGGATCGGCCCGGAATCATGGTGGTCGGGACCCTCGAGGGAGACCACCTGATCGGCGGCGAGATCGCGGTCGAGGCCGCTCGCTGGCTGCTTGACCAGGACGGTTCGAACGACGAGGTGACGACGCTTCTGGCCGAAAACGTGGTCTACATCGTGCCCCGCCTGAATCCGGATGGCGCCGAGGCGTACTTCGGCGATCCGGCCTGGGGGCGACGCGGCAACGCCTGGCAGGAGGACGACGACAACGACGCGCGCATGGGCGAGGACGGTCCGAACGACCTGAACGGCGACGGCGTCGTGACGGTCATGCGCGTGCCCGATCGGTCGGGCGATCTCATTCCCCATCCCGACGACTCCCGCCTCATGAAGGAGGCGGATCCGGTCGAGGGGGAGAGCGGCACGCACACCCTCTACTGGGAGGGCACCGACGACGACGGCGACGGATTCATCGCGGAGGACGGCCCCGGCGGTGTCGACCTCAACCGCAATTTCCAGCACGAGTATCCGTACTGGGAGCCGGATGCCGGTCGCCACATGGTCAGCGAGCCCGAGAGCCGAGCGATCATGGACTTCATGGTCGATAACCGGAACATCGCCGCCATTCTGACCTTCGGGCACACCGACAACCTCGTGGAGGCGCCGAATGGCCAGGGCCGTCTCGCCTCTCCGCGGACGATCTCGCTCATGGACTGGGCCGCGATGTCGAACGACGGCGTGACCGATGTCGGCGTGTTCGGCGGGCAGACCAACTTCGGCAACCTCCAGCAGCGAGGTGCGCAGCTCGGCCGGGACAACCCTCCCGAGCAGGGGCGCCGGCCGGTCACCACCTACAACGGCCAGGATCGGCCGTACTTCGTGACGGTGTCGGATGCGTATCGCGAGATCACGGGGATCGAACAGACCGGATATCATCGTGCGCCCGAGGGGGCCTTCTTCGAGTTCGGCTACTTCCAGTACGGCGTCCCCTCCTTCTCGACGCAGGGGTGGGCGATGCCGGAGTCCGACGGCGAGAGTTTCGACCAGCGTCTTCTCGCTGCCGTCGATTCGGCGGGTTCCGATGCGTTCATGGACTGGCAGGCCTACACGCACCCGACCCTGGGTGAGGTCGAGATCGGGGGCTTCCATCCGTACATGGCCGTGAACCCGCCACCGGAGCGGATCCCCGAGCTCGGGGCCTCCCACGGCGAATTCATCGCGCGGCTGGGCGGCATGCTCCCGAACGTGCGGTTCGTCGAGGCCACGGCCGAGGCGATCGGCGGCGGCCTCTGGAAGGTCGACGCCACCGTCGAGAACGCCGGCTACTTCCCGACGGCGCTCGCCCACGGGCAGACCAGCCGAGGCGTCGATCCCACGCTGGTCCAGATCCAGGTCGATCCGGATGCGGTCGTGTCGGGCGACGCGAAGTCGGCCCGGACGTCCCGCATCGACGGATCGGGCGCGACGGCCAGCTACTCCTGGATCATCGAAGGGAGCGCCGGCCAGACGATCGAGATCACGAGCCTCGCCCAGAAGGGTGGGCGGGACTCCATCACCGTGACGCTGAGGTAGACCGATGACGAACGCGCATTCCCGCACGGGACAGAGAACGACAGCACCGCGCACGCCGCTTCGGACGATCCTCGGCGGCGCGACGATGCTCGCCGTGGGCTTGTCCGTGGCGATCACCGCCACGCCCGTGGCCGCGCAGATCACCACAGGTTCCGACCCCGAGCACGAGCTGATCTTCAGCTGGGATCGCTGGCTGGATCACGACGAGCTCAACGAGCGGATGGAAATCATGGCCGACCAGTGGCCGGAGTTCCTGACGCTCGAGACGATCGGGCAGTCGTACGGCGGCCGGGACATGAAGGTCATGACCATCAACAACCCGGAGACGGGGGACGAGCTCGACAAGGCGGCGATGTTCGTCGAGGCCAACGTCCACGGAAACGAGATCCAGGGTGGCGAGGTCGTGATCTACACGATCTGGTACCTGATGGAGAACTACGACCGGATTCCGGAGATCAGGCGCCTGGTGGACGAGCGGGTCTTCTACCTGATTCCGAGCGTGAATCCCGACGGCCGTGACTGGTTCATGGACGAGACCGGGTCGGGGGCCCGCACGGGTCATGTGCCGGTCGATTCGGATGGCGACGGCCTGTTCGACGAGGACGGTCCGAACGACCTGAACGGCAACGGCGTGATCGAGCAGATCCGAAAGTACGTCCCCGGGGCGGGCGACTTCGTCGTCGACCCGGACAACCCCAACAGCCTGCGCCGTGTCGGGCCGAACGAGCGCGGCGACTACATCCTTCTCGGGTCCGAAGGCCTCGACGACGACGGCGATGGTCGGGTCAACGAGGATCCGCCGGGTGGCTACGATCCGAATCGGAACTACCCCTCGGACTGGCAGCCCCAGTACGTGCAGGGCGGCGCCATGAACTACCCCTTCGAGCTGCCCGAGCCGCGGGCGATCGAAGAGTTCATGGTGACCAAGCCGAACATCGCCGGCTCGCAGTCCTATCACAACACGGGTGGGATGATCCTGCGGGGCCCGGGCGCCGCCTGGTATGGCGACTACCCGCAGTCGGACGTCCGCGTCTACAACGAGCTCGGCGAGAATGGCGAGCGGATGCTGCCCTGGTACGACTATTTCGTGGTCTGGCAGGGGCTGTACGCCGTGCACGGAGGTCAGCTCGACTGGGCCAACGACGGCCACGGGGCGGTCGGATTCTCGAACGAGCTGTGGAATGGAGGCCAGTACTATCAGTCGCCGCTTCTGCGCGAGCAGCAGCAGGACGAGGACACGCCGATCGGAGGGGGCCGCAGCAACTACTTCTTCGACGACTTCCTGACCTTCGGCCGCAACTACGTCGAATGGGCACCCTTCGATCACCCCCAGTACGGTGAGGTGGAAATGGGTGGGTTCCGGAAGCTTCAGGGCCGGGTGAACCCGCGGTTCATGAGCATGGAGCTGTTCCACCGGAACATGGCCTTCACGCTCTATCAGGCCGACGAGATGCCGCTCATGTCGATGGGCGACGCCGAGGTGGAGCAGGTATCGGGCAACACCTTCAGGGTGCGCGTCCCGATCCGAAACGAGCGTCTGATGCCGACGATTCTGGAGCGTGCGCGACGATACGACGTCGTGGAGCCCGACATCCTCACGCTCGAGGGCGCCGACGTGCTCATGGCCGGCTGGGTCGACGAGCACAACTTCGACGGCGCCGTCGACCGGATCGACCAGGCCGAGCTCGACCGGATCCTGATCCGCAGCGGTCACCCGGGACGGACGACCCGCTACATCGAGTATCTCGTGCAGGGCTCCGGTAACGTGACCATCGAGTACAGCTCGCAGAAGGGCGGGACGGTCTCGACGACCGTCGGGCTGAACTAGAGCGCGGGCGCGTCGTGTGAACATGCCCTGAAGGTGTCAGGCACATCTCTGGATCCCTCCGATCGCGTTCGGAGGCTGACCGAGGGACCGAGGGGGGTGGGCCGATCGGCCCACCCCCCTCGGTTGTTCGGTCGTGCGGCATGCCCGGATTCGGGTCCGGCGCTTATCCTACGGTGCGGCGGCGCCGCTCGCCGAGAGTTCATCCACGTCGTGGAAGGTCAGGTCGTGCGAAGTCCGCAATGGCCCCGCCGCCCGTACGACCGTCTCACCGTGGCGAGGGTCGGCGAAACCCTCAGAAGAGCTTGCGGATGCGCTGGAATCCCTCCCGGATTTCCTCGCCGAGCATCTCGAGGGCGGCGCCGACGTCGTCTCCCGCATCGTCGGCCTCCTCGCCGAGGACCTTGAGGCGCCCGCGGAGCCGCTCGACCTTGCCCTGCAACTCCTGCCACTCCTCCCTCGCCTCGAGCTTGGCGAGGCCGAACTTCATCTTCAGTTCGTCCCGCTCCTGCTCCAGGCGTTCCAACAGGGCCTTCAGCTTCTTTTCACGTTCGCTCATGATCGTTCCTCCGCGGAATCGGCATCTTCGCTTCGTACCTCGAATCTAACCGGTTCCCCCTTCGCTTCAGCCCTTCATCATCCGCCCGGGCCGTGCCGCGTGCCCGCACCTCGTCGAACCGGGCTTCGGTTCGGCCGATCATCGGGGATGCCTTCATCCTCGGCGGACCGGCGAACATCGGTGCGTCCCCTCAGTTCGCGTGCCGAGCGGCGATCTCGGCCAGGCCCGCCTCGATTTCCGCCGCGCTCACCCACGTTCCGCGCACCATCACGCCGGCACGGGCCGTGAGGTTGTCGAGGCCGTCGAGCGGGTTGGCCTCGAGCAGCACCAGATCGGCGCGCTGTCCGGGTGCGACCGTCCCGAAGCTGCCGTCCATGCCGAGCACGTCGGACACGTAGCGCCCGACATTCCGGGTGCCCGACTCCAGGATCGTGTACTCGTCGATGCCGATCTCGGCGATCTTCGCGAGCTCCCGGTGGAGCGCGAAGCCCGGGACGTTGAACAGCTGGGGTGAGTCGGTGCCCATGAGGAGCGGCACGCCGGTCTCGACGAGGATCTCGAGCATCCGGTCGCGAGCCTCGATGAAGAGCTCGGCATCCTCCCCGGCCAGGTTCGCGCCACCCGCGCTCTGGTTCCGCCACGCATCCCTCTGCCGCCGCGAGACATAGGCCATCTCCGGCTGCGAGAGGTAGTCGTCGGCGTTCCGGTCGAGGTAGAGGTTCTCCCACAGGTACTGGGTCGGGACCACGAAGACTCCCGCCTCGAGAGAGAGTCGGGCGAGCTCCCGCATCTTCGACTCGTCCATGTTGCGGAGCATCTCGCCCACGCCCACCTGGCGTCCCTCGGCCTCGGCCGCCTCCGCCACATCGTCCGCGACCGCTCCCTCCAGATAGCCGTCGACGTGATCCACGGTGCTGATCCCCGTCGCGAGCGCGTGCCGGATGCCGACCGGTGCGGGGACATGTCCTCCGAAGGGCAGCCCCACCTCGTTCGCGACCTGCACCATGCGGTCCCACGCATCCAGCGGAATCCCGGGGTGGATCTTCATGAGGTCGTACCCGGCGGTGGCGGCGTTCCGCATCCGAAGTTCGGCCTCCCCCGGGGTCGGAGCGGTGTTGTTGTTCAGGGACGGCGCGGCGACGTAGAACATCGGCGCGAGGTGCTCGTCGTTCCGGATCTCCTCGGCCAGCTCGATCTGGTAGGGAGAACCCAGCATTCCGCGGATGCTCGTGATCCCGTTGGCGACGTAGAGGAACATCAGCTCGTCGAGCGCCTCCTGCGGCGGCCGGGCCTGCTGGGGTGGCACGTGCGCGTGCATCTCGGCGAGGCCGGGCATGAGGTAGCGGCCGGTTCCATCGATGCGGGTAGCGTCCGCGGGCACCTCGATGGAGTGCGATGGACCGACCTCGGTGATCACGCCGTCGACCACCAGCACCGTCTGGTTCGGGAGGACCCGGTCCTCATCCATGGGGATGACGGTGACGTCGGTGAAGGCCCAGCTTCCAGCGGCTCCGGGCCTTTTGTCCGTGACCGCGCGCAGGTCGGCGGCGGGCTCCGTTGCAGGGGTCGGCTCGAATTCGGCGGCCGGCTCCACTTCGAGGCGCGGCGCCGTGTCGGCACCCGGCACCGTGACGACTGCGGCCGGACCGGATGTGAACGGATCGGAGGTTGCCGCTTCCAGCGACGAAACGAGCCCGAACGAAAGCGCCAGAAGGACGGGCGCGGCGACGGTACGAAGATGTTTTACGCGCATCGTGTCTCCACTCCAGGAGTACGGTACCGAGTAAACCGGAATCTGCGGCCGACCGACGTGGTACGACGGGGTCCCGAGCGCACCGTGGGCGGTCCCGGAGTACGTCGGGCCTCGCGTCGGGCGGAGCTTCGGGGCGTCGGTTTGCGCCCCTCGGTACGGAGATCCACGTTGCCCGTCCCGATCCGGTCCCGTCTCAGAATACACCCAACCGACCTCACGAGCATGCGACTTCGCGCTATCCTCCACGTTCTGCTGGCGATCGCCACGGCATCGTCGTCCCTCGTCGCCCAGGATCGTCCGTGGACGCTGCCCGACGATCCGGTCCTGCTGGACGGCTATCTCGCGTGGGATCGTGGCGAGTACCCGACCGCCCTCGAGCACTACCTGCAGTCGCTCGTGGAGGATGCGAGTCCTGCCCGGATCGCGGAGATCGCACAGCTCACCGGTGAGGTCTTCACGACGACCGAGGTCGCGGTGGATGGGGGGGACCTCGCGATGTCTCCGGACGGGCTCTACATGAGTTTCTCCGTCGAGGAGGGCGGCGGGGTCGCGACCAGGATCGTGGAGGTGGCGACGGGCGCGGTCGTCACGAGCCTCCCGGCCGAGGTCGTCGCGCTGGGCCCGGACGGACAGCTCGCATTCCTCGATACGGATCAGCCCTCGATCGCCGCCGCCCGCGACGCGGATGCGAGTGCGGACGGTCGTGAGGCCAGGGTCGAGGCCCGGCGGAATCTGGCGGTCGCGCTCGCGCGGGAGTCGGAGTTGCGTGTTCTCGACCTCTCGACCGGAGATGAGCGGGTCGAGGACGTAGCGGGGCTGAAGCTCGACCTCGCGTGGGCGGGCGACCGGCTCCTGGTGGTCGGCGCGGACGAGGATGGACGCGGGTGGGTGCGGGATACCACGACCGGAGACGACATCTTCGAGGACGCGAACGGCTACCCGCAGTCGATGCGGGTCTACGGGACCCGGGTCGTGGTCGAGGTGGACGACGAGCCGGCGATCCCCTTCTCCGAGGCTCCGGTCGTGACCGGCTACGGCGTCCGGGGCGTCTGGACAGGCCGGCTCGGTGCGGATGGAACGACGCTGGATCGCTTCTACGAGGCCGACGATTACTCGGCCTCCGATCGCGGGACCGTGCAGGCGTTCATCCGGGAGAACGTCGACGGGGACGAGACGCTCCACGTGGTGCGCGGGGGCGGGGACGCCGCCGGCAGCATCAGCCTTGCCCCCGACGCGGCCATCGCCGACCCGGTCGTCTCACCGGACGGTGCCTGGGTCGCATTCGCGCAGATCGACATCCACGACTGGGAGATCATGGCGTTGTCGACCGAGACCGGCGAGGTCGTCCGGATCACCGACCACATCCACCACGATCGGCGGCCGCAGTGGGTGGGCGACAGGATTCTCGCCGTCCGCGGCGAAGGACGGCACCAGCGCAGCTACCTGTACCCGGTCGAGGAACTCGGCGAGCCGCTCAAGCTCTTTCACAACAACACGATCCGCACGATCGCGCCGGAGTACGACTGGGTGGCCTCACCAGACGGCTCCGCGGTCTTCATCGTGGCCGAGCGTGATGGCGACACCGTCTCGCCGGAGCGGGCCGTCCACAAGGTCGACCTCGCACGCCCGGTAACCGGGGGAGAGCTGGAGGCGCGGGTGCGGGGCATGCTCGAGGCGGAGACCTCGCTCCGCGAACGCGGCGAGGATGCCTTCCGGGGGAAGGCGGAGGAGATCCGCGCCGCGACCGAGGACATCGCGACCGAGCGGATCTTCATGCATGCCGCCGATCTGTACCGCTTCGGCAGCAAGAACATCCGGAATCCCGAGGGGAACCTCGCGGCCATCGAGTACCTCGTCGAGACGCTCGAGGGGTGGGGCCACGAGCCGATCCTCGACTGGTGGCGGATCCCGCCGGACATCGAGACGACCAACGTGGTGGTGCGGATCGAGGGAACCGGTGACCCCGACCTCGTCTACGTCGTGAGCTCGCACTTCGATTCCTCGACGCGCGGCCCCGGCGCGGACGACAACTCGTCGGGCACCACCGCGCTGCTCGAGGTGGCCCGGGTACTGGCCGATCGACCCCAGGAGGCCACCATCGAGCTGGCCTTCTTCACCGGCGAGGAGTCCGGCCTGCTGGGGAGCCGCCGCTACGTCGCGATGGCGCAGGAGAACGGCAAGCGAATCGTCGGCGCGCTCAACAACGACATGGTCGGGTGGGCGGGAGATCATCGCCTCGACAACACCATCCGGTACTCGAACCCCGGCATCCGGGACATCCAGCATGCGGCCGCGATCATGTTCAGCGATCTCATCACCTACGACGCGCTCTACTACAAGAGCACGGACGCCGCCGCCTACTACGAGGCGTACGGAGACATCGTGGGCGGGATCGGATCGTACCCGGTGCTCTCCAACCCGCACTACCACCGGTACACGGATCGCCTCGAGACCATCGATCACGAGCTCGTGGGCGAGGTCGCGAAGACGACGGCCGCCACCATCATGCTGCTCGCGTCGACCCCCTCGCGGATCAACGGACTGACGGCGACCCGGGACGGCGACGAGGTCGAGCTCACCTGGGCCGCAGCGCCGGAATCGGATGTCGTGGCGTACGAGGTCGAGTGGCCGGAGGGTGACGGGCTCACTCGTACGCGCTGGATCCGGATGTCGCGGCAGCCCGAGGCGGGAGCGAGCATTTCGACGCGGATTCCCGCACCGCCTGCCGGAGCGACGGTCGCGGTGACTGCCGTGGACGCCGACGGGCAGCGTGGCTGGGACGCGGCGCGGGTGGTGATCGGGGGCTGAACCGACGCCTCCGGGGGAAGGTCAGCCGGATCCGGATTCGGAGTCGAGGACGGCCCTCCGGACGTCGGCGCCCACGTCCAGTTCATCGAGAATCGCCGGCGCGTCGACCTCCGGGTCGGGCAGGTGCCCGGAAGATTCCGGACGGGTGCCGTTCCACCGCAGGGGCAGGGCGCCGTAGGGACGACCCTCGGTATCCTCGGGCATCATGCCGCTGGCGAGGAACTGCTCGTCGTCGAGCAGCTCCCCCACATCCTTCACGGGGGCGGCGGGAACACCGGCGTCACGAAGCAGGTCGAGGAGTTCGGCCACGGTGTACCGGCGGGTGGACGTGCGGATCCGCGCATTGAGATCGTCGCGGTGCGCGACGCGGTCCGGCCCCCTGCGGAACCGGGGGTCCGCGGAGAGGTCCGCCAGCTCCAGCGCTTCACAGAGCCGGCGGAAGAGCCCGTCGGTGCCGACGGAGATCATGATCGGACCGTCGTTGGCGGGGAAGGTCCCGTAGGGCGCGATCATGGGCAGCTCGGTTCCGAGTCGACCCGCGACCACCCCCTCGGTGAGCGCGCCGAGCAGGTGGTAGCCACTCCATGTCAGCGCGGTATCGAAGAGTGCACCGCTGACTCGGGTCCCCGTCCCCGTCTCGTCGCGCTGCCGGAGCGCTCCCAGAATGCCGATCGCCGTCCACATCCCGGTTCCCATGTCGACGACCGAGGTGCCCACGCGAACCGGCTCACCGCCGCGTTCCCCGGTGTAGGAAAGCAGCCCGCCGTGCGCCTGCATGAGAGGCTCGTATCCCGGGAGATCCCTGAGCGGACCCTCCTCGCCGTAGGCCAGCACGGAGGCGTAGACCAGTCGATCGTTGAGCGCCCTCGCATCCTCCCACCCCATGCCCATTCGAGCGAGTGCGCCGGGTCGGAGCGACTCGACGAGCACGTCGGCGCGTCGGACCAGCCGACGGAGCACGGTGAGACCTTCATCGGTGGTGAGATCGAGCCGGATCCCACGTTTACCGGTGTTCGCGTATGCGAAGATCGTCCCGACGCCATCGTGGAAGGGTGGCCCCCACGTGCGCGCCGCGTCGCCGCGTGGGGGCTCGACCTTCACGACCTCCGCGCCCATGTCGCCGAGGATCCTGGCGCACAGGGGCCCGGCCAGATTCTGGCAGACCTCGACGACCCGAATCCCGTGGAGCGGGGGCGACATGTCGTTCGCGGTCACCGGATCGCGGGGTGCGGGTCGTCCGTCGTGGTCCAGGGCCTACATCTGCCCCTCGTCCGCGGACGGACCGAAGATGCCGGGAACGGCGACGTCGTTCAGCCGGAGGTAGACCGTGAGCTGCCCCCGGTGGTGCGACTGGTGCGAGATGACCCACTTGGAGAACTGGTCCAGCCGCGACGCGGCGGAGAACACCTGGTCGCCGCTCCGCATCACCCAGTCCTTCTGGAGATCGGCGTCCGACATGCCCTCGAGAAGACCCTTGACCCTGTCGCCGGTGGCCGCGAGAAGCTCGAGGATCCCCTCGACGGTGTCGGGCTTCTCGGGCTTCCAGTTCCGCATCTCCTCGGAGGCGAAATCGATCCCGTCGGTGGAGGCGATCATGCCCCCCCAGGCGACGAGGTTGGCGATGTGCGCGGCAAGTTCGCGAGTGTCGAAGGACTTCTCGTGCGGCTGCCATTCCATCATGGACGCGGGGATCCGTTCGATCACGCGTCGGGAGGAGGCGAGTTCGGCGTCGAGCTGTGCGATCAGGTGATCGGAGAGGGGCATCGTGTGTTCCGTTGGTGGGGGAGAATCCGGACAGGGACCGGTGCGGAGACCGGAGTTCGGGCGACGCCGGGGAAATGGCGTATCGACCACGGGAGTATAGGCCGCCCGAGCCTCGGCGGTCCACCCGCCTCGGGGTCCATCGGTGCCCGTGGGGCTCGGCTCCCCGGTGACTCGGCTGGGCGGTGACCAAGCTCAGAAGCGTGCGTCGACCGCCCCGCACAGCCATCTGAGAAAGGGCGCTCCATCCTGCACCTTCGAGGTGAATCGGTCGAGGAACCCCTCCGAGGTGACGTCCTCCCGCGTGAGGTCGCAGACGCCGATGAAATCCTTGCGCGCGAGATCGTCCACCAGCGGGTGGTCGGGGTCCACGCCGCGCGGTTGCGTCTTGAGGCGGTCGCCCGCGAGGTCGAAGGCCCGTGCGAACGAACCCTCGTGCGCCGCACTCTTCCACGCATCGGGGTCCTCGTCGATGGAGGCACGGATCGCCTTGAGAGCCGCGCCCGCGGGCCGCCAGGAACCCAGCCCGATGAACGACCCGCCCGGTTCGATGTGGAGATAGATCCCGGGCGCATGGGCATCCTTCCCGTCGTCGTGTCGGAACTGGATTCCGCAGTGCGTCTTGTAGGGGGGCGCGTCGGGCTTGAAGCGCCGGTCCACGTGGATCCGGAAGAGCGACCCGCCCCGCTTCCGCGGGTCCGCCCGGAAGTGCGGTGAGATCTCCTTCAGCCGGGGGCCGAAGTCCAGAATGAACCGGACGGCGGGTTCGCGGAGGACCTCGTCGTAGCGTTCGCGGTTGTCGTCGAACCAGACCTTGTCGTTGTTCGCCTCGAGATCCTCCAGAAAGGTGAAGAGGGCGGGGGAGAAGTGGGCGCTCACCGTACCGCCTCGAACTCCGCGCGGAGGGTCGTGAGCATCTCCCGCACGAAGGCCTCGAGCGCCCTCTGGTCGCCGGTCATCGGGCCGACCTGCCCCGCCACTCCGCCCAGGCGCCGCGCGCGCGACGCGATTTCGCCCGCCTCCCGGTCGAGGTCGCGCAGCTTGACGGCTCGTTCCCCGGTATCGTCGTCCTCGAGTGCGTCGACGGCGGTCTCGACCTCGTCCGCGAAGGTGCCCGCATCGATCTGGAGTCGCTCGAGCCGCAGCAGCGTCGCCGTCCACTCGGCCCGGACCTGTGCATCGACGTCGATCCGCGGATCCTCCCGAACGCTCAACGGCTGTTCGACCACGACGTCGTCCGCCGTGAGACGGACCGTGTAGGCGCCGGGCACGACCAGCGGCCCCGACGGTCCGACACGGGACTCGCGGGGGGTGCCCATCGAGTGACGGAGGTTCCAGGTGACCCGGTTCAGTCCGGCGTTCCCCGGCCGCTGCGGCAGTCGCGCCACCTCGGTCCCGCGCACGTCGTGGAGGGAGATCGTGTACGGTCCGTCGTCCTCCAGCGTGAAGTCGAGAATCGCCCCGGCGGGCGGATTGTCGCCGTAGAAGATCATGTCCCCGGTGTGCCCGCGCTGGCCGTCGTAGCGGATCTGATGCGCGGCCTCGGGTCGGAAGAGGTGCGTGCGGGGCGCGGTCACGTCGAGACCCCCGTCCCCGCCTGCCGCATCATCCCACTGCTGGATCGCGTTGAGGTCGTCCACGATCCAGATTCCCCGGGAGTGCGTGGCCAGCACCAGGTCGTTGTCTCGCGGATGCACCACGAGATCGTTGAACGCCATCGTCGGCATCCCGCCGTCGAACTGCGTCCACGTATCGCCACGATCGAGGGACACGAACAGCCCGATCTCGGTGCCGAGGTAGAGCACGTCCGGGTTGCGCGGGTCCTCCCGGAGCGTCCGGGCCACCCGTTCGGGAGGCAGATCCCCATCGATCCGGCGCCATGTGGCCCCATGGTCGTCGGTCGCCCACACGTAGTTCGCGTAGTCGTCGTTCCGGTAGTCGTTCGCCACGAGGTAGGCGCGGCCCTCCGCCACGCGGGACGGCTCGATGCCGTTGATCCACGCGAGGTCCGGCAGCCCCGGTACGTTGGCCGTGACGTCCGTCCAGCTCGTGCCGCCGTCGCGGCTCACATGCACCTGGCCGTCGTCCGACCCGACCCAGAGGACGCCCGCGGTGACCGGCGACTCGGCGATCTCGGTGAGCGTCGGCCAGTACGGGATGCCATCGTCCAGCGAGAGGGTGAAGGAGTCGGGGAGTTCACCCATCGTCCGGAGGTCACGGCGGTCCAGGTCGCTCACCAGCCGTCCCAGCGACTCCCAGTTGCTGCCCTGATCATGGCTCACATACAGGGAATCGAGGCCCGCATAGATGGTGTGGGGATCGTGTGGAGAGAGGATGAAGGGGCCGTCCCAGTTTCCCGGGGGCATGGCGTTGCCGAGGCGCTGATCGGGCCCATCGACGTCGGGCCAGGTCGTCCAGTTGCGCCGCGGCCCGATGAACCCCTCGGGCTGGTTCGGGCGGATGCTGGTGCTCTGACCCGTCGCGAGGTCGATCCGCTGCAGGCCCAGATACTGCGACTCGTTGAAGAGCGTCCGATTGTCGGTCGTGTCGAAGACGTTCCGGAAGCCGTCGCCCCCACCGGTCTTGAACCAGTCGCCGTCGATGATGCCCTCCGAACGATAGGTGGCGCTCGGTCCACACCACGAGCCGTTGTCCTGCAGCCCGCCACAGACCCGGAAGGGCACCGAGTTGTCCACGCCGACACGATAGAACTGGCTGACCGGGAGATTGGTGACGTAGAGCCATGTGAGGCCTCGGTCCCAGCTGATGCCGAGCCCGCCGTCGTCGGCCTTCATCACGTGGTGGGAGTTGTCGGGGTTCACCCACACGAGCCGGTCATCGCCGTGGAGGGACTGCCGCGGGCTGGTGAAGGTCCGCCCTCCGTCGTCCGAGAAGGAGTAGGAGTTCATCATGTAGATCCGCTGATCGTCATTCGGATCGACGGTGATCTGCGAGGCGTACATCGGCCTCGGATTCCAGTCGGACATGAATTCCCACGTCTCGCCGCGGTCCTCGGAGCGGTAGATCCCGGCGTCCCGCTGCTCGTACGCGGTGGACGCGTTGTAGCGTTCACCCTGCTCGATGCTGGCGTAGACGATGCGTGGATCGGCGCGATGGACATCGATCCCGATGCGGCCGATATCCCCGGTCGGCAGCCCGTTGTCCAGCGCGGCGTCGGTCAGCCGGCTCCAGCTGTCGCCGCCGTCCACGCTCTTCCACAGCCCCGACCCGGGGCCACCGCCGTGGAAGGCATAGGGCCGACGCCGACGCTGGTACGTGGCCGCGTACAGGATGTCGGGATTGCCCGGATCCATGTGCACGTCGACCGCACCGGTGTCGTCGTCGACGAACAGGACGCGCTCCCACGACTCCCCCGCGTCGGTCGAGCGGTACAGCCCGCGCTCCTCGTTCGGGCCCCAGAGGTGACCCATCGCGGCGACGAAGACGGTATTCGGGTCGTCGGGGTGGAGGATGATCCGACCGATGTGCTTCGAGTCGAAGAGGCCCATCCGAGTCCAGGAGTCTCCGCCGTCCATCGATCTGTAGACGCCGTCGCCCCACGACGAAGACTGCCGGCTGGCGCGCTCGCCGGTCCCGACCCAGACGATGGAGGTGTCCCGCTGGTGCACGACCACGTCGCCGACGGAGTGCGTGCCCTCGTCCTGGAAGACGGGGTCGTACGTGACCCCGCCGGTCGTGGTCTTCCAGACGCCCCCGGTGGACGACGCCACGTAGAATACGCTGGGATCGGTCTCCACCACCGCCAGGTCGACGATTCGACCGCTCATCACGGCCGGACCGATCGTACGGGGCTGCAGCGCCGCGAAGGGGTCGTTCTCCTGGGCTGCGAGGGCAGAGGAGGCGGGCCCTGCGGCGAGGAGCAGGAGGGCGGCGAGGGATGGGAGAGCGGCAGAATTCGGGCGTCTCATGCTGGACCGGGCTGTGGGGACGGGACAGGGAAGATGTCGACACGGAAAAGCCGTCGGCAAGCCGCGGGCGGCGAACGACCCGAAGGTGTTGTACATTGAGGTAATCACTCCTCAACCGTCATTCAGGATCCAATGACCGATACGTCGGATAGCGACGGGCTTTCGCCACTCGCCCGCGCTCTGTCCTCCGTGTTCGACGAGTCCGACGAGGACGACGTCGGCGCCACACCCGAACCGACGGGGCGCGCTCCCGCCGGTGAGGAAGAGGTACGTGAGTCGTCGAACCCCGACCCCGCGACCCGACGCGCCGACGAGGCCGCGGCCGCGCTCAGGGCGTCGATCTCGTCGTACCTCACCAGCGGAGAGGGGAGCGCTCGGACCGGGGCGGCGCGTGAGCTCCGTGCCGCCTACGCCGAGGCGGAGTCGTGCGGACTCGTGAAGGAGCTCGCGGATGCGCTCAGCGCCCTCGCCCGTCTCGGCGGGTCGAGACCCGAAGCGCTCGAGCTGGCGCGTGAACTCGCGACGTCCGAAGTGGTGCGTGAGCTCGTGATTCGGGCAGTGGAGACCCCTGCGGCCTCCCGTGCCGATCGGGTTCGACTTCTCCGGCAGCTCGGCGAAGTGTCGGTCCGCGTGCTGGTCGAGGAGGCGCATCGCGACCCTGCGAAGCAGATCGGAGGCCTCCGCGAGCGGCGGGCGATGGTCGACATGCTCCTCGAGATCGGTCCGGACACTCCCCACGTCATCACCGAGATGATGGAGGACGATCGCTGGTACGTGGTGCGGAACGGCGTCCAGGTGATCGGAGGCGCCGTCATGTCCGACGGTCTCCAGCACCTCACCGGCACCGTCGCTCACGAGGACCACAGGGTCCGGCGGGCGAGCGTGGTGGCGCTTCAGCAGATCGGTGGCGACACGGCCGGCGTCCTGACGCTGGCGCGGCTCGACGACGAGGACCCGTCGGTACGTGCGGCGGCGGCGCGCGCTGTCGGAGCGCTCGGTGTGGAGCGGGGCGTGCGGCAGCTTCTCGGCCTCCTCGAGACGGAGGACGACGACGACGTCATCGTGGCGGCCTGTCGCGCACTCGGGGACTACCGGGACCCCTCCGCGGTGAGTGCGCTCGAGAAGAAGGCGACCGCCTCCTTCTTCTCCCGGTCTCCGACCGAGATTCGGATCGCCGCGTATCGTGCGCTCGCTGCGATCGGAACGCCCAAGGCGCAGCAACTGCTGATCGACGCCGCGGACGACAAGGACTCCCGCGTGCGCTCGGCGGTCCGCTCGTCGCTGCGGCCGAGGGCCTGAGCCGCTCGGACCGGCCTCCCCGGCGGCGGGCCGGTTCACGCCGTCCACGCAGCTCCCCGCGAGCCTCCCCGGTCAGGGGATGGCGAGCACCCGTCGCAGCGCTCCGGCGAGCCGCCAGGCTTCCAGGGCATCCGCCAGCGGACCGTCCGAGTCGCCCCCGGAGTGCGCGAACAGCGCGGTGACCGTGGTCGATGGACGCGGTGATGCGATCCGTGCGGCGAGGCGGTGCGCCTCCGTCCAGGGCACGAGCCTGTCGTTGCGCCCGTGGAGAATGTGCACAGCCGTGTGGAGTTTCATGCCGTGCGTCAGCTCGAGGTCGGGGGCGCCCCTCCGTGCCGCCGCCACCAATCGGGCGATCCACGCATCGACCTCCGCGTTCTGCCCGGCCGGATCGGACTCGGAGGGGGGCGCGAACAGGCGGAAGAGCTCGCGCTGATCGGCTGCGAGGCCGGAAGCGAGCTGCTCCTTGCGCGGGTCGTAGACCGGATCCCACGACGGCGTCCGGCGGTCTCCCGCCTCCCGGGCCAGCGCAGCGAGCGCTTCGGCGACCGGGGTGAGCCCGCCTCCATCCTTCCCACCCTCCTCGACGAGAGGGAGGTAGTTGGCTGCGATGACCCACCGCGCGTACGGATCGGGCTGCAGACGACGCACGCGGTCCTCCTCCTCGACGATCCCGGTCATCTGGAATCGCAGCATCGCCTCGATGTCCGCGAAGCCGCCGAAGGACGCGACACCGGCGAGCCGAGGCCCCAGTCCCGGATCGGCGGCGATTCGGATGACCTGTGGTCCGCCGAACGAAAAGCCGATCAGTCCGGGTGGTCCGATCACGCGGGGGTCGCGCTCCAGGGCGTCCAGCGTGGCCCGGACGACGGCGCCGGCCGCGCCGGTATCGAGGCGCAGCTCCCGCCAGGGCGCGATCTCGGGGATCACCACCGAGGCACCGCTCATGGCGACCGCCCGCGCGAACCTCACCAGTTGAGGGTGTTCGGGCCCGGGCCGCGTGATGCCATGCAGCGCCACCCAGGCGGGCCTCGGGTCAGACCCCGGGCGAGCCACTCGGATCATCGGCAGGGTGGTGCCTCCCGGCATCGGCAGCGTCGACGCCTCGACGGTCACGTCGCCCCGACCGATCCACCCGAGACCGAATCCGGCAAGTCGTCGGATACTCATGGACACGTGACCGGGATCGACCCGTGGCGGGACCCGGCCCGTGCGTGCCTGGGCGGGACTCGCACGTATCTCGGCCGGATCCACGCGTATCTGGACCCGACCCACACGTGCCTCACGGAACGGCCGGCCGCGGCGGGGTGGCGCGCCGGGCGACGGGTGGCGCGGCGAAGGGAGCGCGGGGTGGCGCGACGAGTGGCGCGACACGTCTGGCCACACGCCCGACGACATCGCGGGGATCGGGGAGTCATCGGCCGAATGTGAGACATACGTCGAAGCGGCGCATCCGGTGGGTGCACCGAGGGGGTACACCGGGGGCGCACCGCGGGAGCACCGGGGGACACGCCGGAGATCGAACCGCGTGGCCCGAATGCTTGATCGGGCGCCGGATCCCGCACAGCTTCAGAGAGAACTTCACACTTCATCCGGAAATCCGATGACGCGTTACACGACGGTACTCATGGGCGGCGCGCTCGCGCTCGCACTGGCCACGGCGCCCGCTGCTGCACAGACGACACTCGGGGTGAGGGGCGGCGTCTCCGTCGCCAGCGCCTCCTTCGACACCGACACCTTCGACGAGAGCAACCGCACCGGTTTCGTCGGTGGCGTGTTTCTCGACTTCGGGAGATCGAGCATGTTCGGTTTCCAGGTCGGCGCGCAGTATTCGCAGAAGGGCGCGGAGTTCGACGCGGGCCAGACCATCGACGACCTGACGCTCAACTATCTGGAGATCCCCGCCGTGCTGAAGGTCGGGGTTCCGCTCGGCGGGCTGAAGCCGAGCGTCTTCGCCGGCGCGGCGCTCGGGTTCAACACGAGCTGCGAGGTCGAGGGCGGCGGCGACTGCGATGAGCAGGTCACCTCCACGGACGTCTCCGGCGTGGTGGGCGCGGACCTGGTGATCGACCTCGGCGGGATCTCGATCTGGGGCGACGCACGCTACAACGTCGGGCTCAGCGACATCTCCGACGGCGAGGCCTTCAGCGACTTCAAGAACCGCGCCTTCAATCTGACCGCCGGATTCGGAGTGCCGATCGGGTGAGTGCGGCCCCGTCGCGCCGTGATGGGCGACGGAATGGCAGGATACGCCAGCGGGGGCCCGGCCGATCGGTCGGGCCCCCGCTGTGCGTGTCGAGGTGGGCGGCGACCGCGCGCCGCGACGTCCCACCCCGGGGTCAGTTCTTCTTCGTGAAGATCAGGATGACGCCGCCGGCGGCATCGGCACCGTATCGGGTCTCGGCAACTTCGCCCTTGATGACCTCGATGCGGTCGATGTCGTCGGGACGGATCCGCTCGAGCATCCCGGCACCGGGTCCCCGTTCGGTGCCGACCCGGACGCCGTCCACGTAGATGAGCGGAGAGCCGTCGAGCCGGCCTTCCAGGATCGACTGGGCGGCCGCGTCGGGTGCGCGCTGCTCCCGGGGCCGGGCCTCACCCGGCTGATCGGATGGCGCGCCGCGCACCCGGATGCTCCCTGAGGACCCCTCGTATACGGGGGACGCCTCGTACGTGACCGTCGGGGCTCGAAGGATCACATTCCTGCCGTACCGGACCTCGACGCCTCCATCGGTCTCCACGACGGTGTAGCCCATCTCCTCCAGGCGGCTCTGGTGGGCGATCCACGCCGACTCGTCACCGGATTCCCCCACGACCTCGAGCACCTTCGCCCTCGCCTCGGAGATAGCCTCGACGGCCGCGGGCACCTCGATGACCTCGAGGGTCCCCCGCGAGTCGAGTGTACCCGCCGGCTGCTCCGAACTCGGCGCCTCTTCGCCCACGAGACCCAGCCGAATCACGGTCGGGGCGTCCTGCTCCGAGGGGGAGAGGACCTGCCAGGAGCCGTACCGCTCCCACGCCATCTCCTCCGGAATGCCACGGTAACGTTCGCCGTCCACCTCCAGCTCGACCGGGGCGAGGAAGTCGGCATCGAGCAGCTGGCGCACGGACCGCTCGAGGTTGCCCGCCTCCTCGGTGAGGACAGCGATGGGAGCGGCCTCGGTCGAGGTGCCGGGCTCCGTCGGTCGGGGTGCTTCACATGCCACCACGGTCAGGGCCACAGCGACGAGCGCGAGCGCGGTGACGTGGAGGCGCGGAGTGGGTCGGTCTCTGAGCTTCATGGTGTCGAGTCTCCGTTCGAGGAAGGATGCCGGCTCACGCAGGGCGGGGCTGAAGAGGGCGCCACGGCCTCCGTCGAGCTGGACGGAGAGCAGGAGCCGACCGTAGGCGCGCGGCGGTGCGCCGGCCCCGAGCACCCGGCCGTCACAGTCGAACTCGACCGCTCGCCGAAGCCCCCGGAACTGAAGCCATGCGAAGGGATTCCATGGTGCCGCGGCGAGCAGGAAGACGCCGAGCGCGAGCAGCTGGGGATCCTTCGCCCAGCGGTGCTCGTTCTCGTGCCTGAGGATCATCCGTCGCTGCCGACTCTCGAGGTCGAGAGCCCAGGCGGGGAGGACGACTTCCGGGTCGATCCAGCCCACCACGGCCGGTCCGAAGCGGTCGGACACGCGCAGCAGGTCGCCGTCGACTCGGCGCCGTGGCCACCTCTCACGGCGACGTGCGAGCGACCATGCACCGCCGAGAAGGGCGACGACCGTGGCGAGACTCGCCACCGTCCAGAGGATGGGGATCCACGGCACCGAAGCACGGGCGGGCTCCGGGAGGGATGCGGAGGCAAGGGTCAGGATCTTCGCGATCGGGAGCGTCCCCGTGGTCTCGAGGGTCGCCCGCGCTGCGCCGTCGGGTCCTGTCGACGGTGCCGGCAGGAGGGGGAGAGCGGCGGTGACGACAAGCGCGAGAATCCAGATCCCGCGTTCAGGCCGCTTGGCCCGTCGGAACGCCGCCGAGAGGGTGCCCGCCACCCCGGAAACGAGCCCCGAGACCACGAGCAGCCAGAGGACGGTGGCGATGCTCATCCGTCTTCCTCGGCGTCCCCGAGCTCGTCGAGGAGATCGCGCATCCTGCGGACCTCCTCCGGTGTCGGCTCCGTGGTCGATACCAGACGCGCGAGAAGCATCTCCGCGGATCCCTGGAAGATCGTGTCCATGAGCCGCTGCAGCGCGGGCCCCCCGGCCTGGGCCGGCGTGACGAGCGGAAAGTACCGGTAGGCCCGCCCCTCCGTCTCGTGGCGGATCGCGCCCTTCTCTTCGAGGATCTGGAGGAGCTTCAGGACGCCGGTGTAGCCGAGCTCGTCGTCCAGCGCCTCGCGTACCTCGGCGACGGTTCCGGATTCCAGCCGCCACAGCACGGCCATGATGTCGAGTTCGCGTTCGGAGAAGCGGGTGGGGGGCATCGCGGAATCGGGACGAAATTGACGAGAACCATCGTACGAGGACATTCGTACATCAGGACGATAGGACCCTCGCCGGCGTCTGTCAACGAAGTTCTTCGTAGGTAGGCGGCCACCGAGGAATGTCGGTGGACGACTCGGGCGGGAGTCGGAGGTGGTCCGTCAGCCCGGCCGTGAGGTGGCGCGGACGACGATGGCCGAGGTCATCGAGTGACGAGCGGCAAGGCGCCCCCCTTCGGTCCCGATCGTCCTGCCGCCTCGGCGCGTGCCCGCTGACGCGCCCTGAACTCGCTTCGACACGCCTCGCCCAGCTCCGGATAGCGGACCTCCAGCTCGATGGGGTCGCCCTCGAACGCCTTCGTGTAGATGAGGATGATGCCGTTCTCCGCTTCCGGTCCGAGCATCGACACCCCGCTGCATCGCTTGTGGACCTCGATGCGCTCGATGTTCTTCGGCTCGAGGGTCCTCAGAACGGACCGGGTCGGCTGTCCGTCCACGCGCTCGCCGTCGAGGATGATGATGGG
>JGI12048J13642_10012903_pt1 | contig 24509 bp, 23 predicted proteins | sample ElkSlonscriptome_16_FD_13642 | JGI IMG/M metagenome (IMG submission 13642)
TGCATCCGGCAGAGCGCACAGCACCTCACGAATCGTGGCAACCAGCGACGTCATGGCCCACTTCGCAGGCGCGGGCTTCGGCTTTAGTACCAAGGGACTCTCCAGTAGGTTCTGAAGTGCCCTTCATAACATCATGGTCTTAAATTTGAAACTGCTGGCCAAGGCGTAGTGCAGGTAGACGTTTGCCAGTATCCGTGAGACGATTCCGCCTCGTAGATCGCACTCAACAACTTGGCACAGGCCAGTTGCACGAGTTTGTCCTCCAGCGCCGGGATGCAGAGCGCTCGCTTTTTCCATTCTCTTTGGGGATGTAGACGCGTCGGACCAGTTTGGCCCGGTAGCGTCCCGCCTTCACTCGCTCTGCCAGATCCCTGATGTGCTCTTCCAGGTTGAGGGCGTAGGTCTCTGCCGTCAGCCCATCGACGCCGCTGGCCGCGTCCTTGTTTAAGTCGTGCCAGCAGTGCATCAATAGCTCGACATTCACCTCTGCAAAGAGGTTGCGAAAGCGATGGTGCTTGCTCTGCCTGCTCCCCCTCAGGGCTTCCCGAGTTCTCTGATCCTGCATGCCAGATCTTTAGGACTCCGGCGGACACCACACACTTACCATAGAACGCGTGCTTCATGTTGGCTTCCAGGACGTTATGTTGGCTTCCAGGACGTTAAAACTGTCGCCATCCGCTTACTTTGCTTGCTCTAAGCTGCCCTGCTCTGAACAGGCGCACTTCAGGGAGCGCGATCTCCGGCGGCTCCCGAATCAGGGGCCTACAGGATTCTATGTGTACGCTTGCCCTGCACATTTGTTCGCGGAGCACAAAGCTCCGCGGCAGGACCAACACTCGAGACGGGTGGGTGGCTAGCCCTTACCCGACCGGGACTTTCACCCGGCAAGAGACGCCGAGCTTTGCTCGGCGCGACAACGTTAAGGCTGGCCCGCCGCCCGCTACGGTGGCGTTCGCGAAGCGACGCCACCGCAGCGGGCGGTCGGGCCGAGCCACTTGTTAGCCCCTTCGTGACTTGAGCAATTGATCATACTCTTTGTGGTTACCTATCCATACCCAGACGAACCCGTCCTCATCTTCGCTTGCCAGAGCGCGATGATTTCTTCCGACTCGGGCGGACCAGAGAGCACCGACCTTCTTCAGGTGCAAGGAAGGGTGGTTCGGATTGCGCTTAAGCAATTCATAGTTCTTGCGAGCCAATGCTTGAACATCTTGGGGTGTCAGAGCGTGGAGAAGCCGCCAGAACCGAGACGTAGCCCTGTGCACTAAAACTCGCGGAGTTTGCCCAGCTTCTTTTCTTCTTGTGCTTCATCAATCAAGAAGTCTAAGTCGCCACTGCTTGCATCCTGCTCGATCGCGCGATCCCATTCAGCAGCATCGCGTTCACTCAACCAGTCGATCAGTTTTGCATACTCGGATTGCGGAAGCGCCTCAATCTGGGACTTAATCTGTTCAAAGGTTTGCACAGTGAGCCTCTGTTCTTGTCGGGCTAACGCCGGTCTGCGGCAAATTTGGAGCGAAGCGGAAAATTTGTCCGACAGCAGCGCTTTGGTAGGCGCGCCATGGCAGGAGTCCTTATGCTACGCATGAATGCATTTGTTCTGAAAGTTCTTCAGGAATGGAAAGCATCGGCCAATGACCTCCATCTATTTCACGAAACTGCCAGCTGCCGCGGGTTCTTAATATTTCGATTAATTCCTGTTCCCGCGAGGAAGACAACCAACCTTCATGGGCAATGAATGTCGCTGACAATTGACTTAAAGGTGCTTCAAGCTTGGCAGGCTCGATGATGGTATTACCAGGATGTGGCTTTTGCTTTGACGCAAGCAAATCTATTTGCGCTTGATTCAATTTAGGCTGCGACTCTAATTCTTCACGACTAGGGGCAAGCCACATCCCTCGGTTTTTTGAAATAGACTCTTTTTCTTCCTCAACAGGTAGACCCGATACATCCAAAAGAGATTGGCCAGGCACTGGTAAAAAAGCCTCGACAAAAATAGCGTGTTTAATGGCCACCTTGCCGCGGCTAGCAACTTGACCCACGACAATCCCAGAATAACTATGACCTACAAGGACAACCGAATTGAGGTCGTGAGTTTTAATATAGGATTCAACGTCTTCGACGTGAGTATGAAGGCCTATAGAACCTTGTTCGTTTTTTTCGTCAAGACCAGAAAGTGTGAGTTGGTGTACCGAATGGCCTCTTTCTTTAAGGGAAGCTGCAACATTATCCCAGAGCCATCCACCGGCCCAAGCACCCGGTATTAATACAAACTCCATGGTTCCTCCTCTTTGGGTTTGTGCGCCTAAAAATTAAGTAGACAGAATGTCAGTCGGGCGTGCTAGGCAGAATCTGTGTAGTGTCACTAGCATAGAATCTGTGTGGCACGACAGGCTATCTCTTTGCCGCTCACCGCGCACCGCGCAGCACCTATAACCACCCCGACATTCATCTGTTTTTTTGGACGTTATCAGATGCACCCCGACCAGGCAACGCATTCTGCGGTGTAGCACCGTTTTTGGCAGCGCTTCGCTGAAAACGCTCAGAAGAGCGGCGTGAAGAAGCCCACTGTACAGGGGCATGTGCGGCATGCGGAGTCCTATTTGAAGGCGTTCCCGGACAAGCGGGTCGCGCAGCATTCACGCGCCGACGTGACCCGGAACGGGGTCACGGAACGCATCCCGGGGCCACTTGACACAATGCTACAGATGCTCAGCCTGACCCTATTCGAGCGGACTCCGGTCAATCAATTACTTGGCAACAGTTCAAAAACAACGTGAACGGGCTGTTCGTGGTAGAGGTGGAACCACTGCGCTTGTTCCACCCTACCTGTCCCGGTTTTTTTTGCACCGTGACTTACGGGCACCTTAGAGCCGGATTACAAAAATCATGGGGGTGAAGAAGCGAGACGCGGTAGCCTGCTCAGCGTCGCCGGCGCGCCGGTATCCGGTGGCCCGAGCGCCACGCCACAATGATTGCAGCAGTGCATCCACCGACTCGGCCACCAGGATACGGTCGAGCCACTCCAGCAGCCTGTCGCTATCGGCGGCGAGCACGCGCCGACGCACCGCATCGCTCGGCGGGCCGAACTTGCGCTCGATCTGGCGCAGCAGGGCGGTCGCCTGGCCGAGGCGCTGGCCCTGATTGACGCCTTGATTGATGCCTTGCTTGATGCCCTGCAAGAGCCCCTGTTCGAGGCCCTTTTGCATGCCCTGCTCAATGTAGTGCTCGATCAGCGCCAGGAGATCGGATGGGTGCGCGCGGCCCGCACCCGTCAGCGGCCGCTTGGCGGCGTTGCGCTCGCGGTCCTTCGCCCCGTCGGAGCGCCTAGAGGTTGACGCACTCCGTATCGTCCTGGCAGTCGTGCTGAAGTCAGACGCCGAGACGGATCAGCCTTGCAATGGCATGCTGGGCGCCCCCTCGGCCTCACCAGTTGCAGGCCGCGACACCCTGCCCCGAGCAAAACGCAGCACCAACGCCAGCATCGCGGGCATGAAGGTCAGCGTCACCAGGGTGGAGAACAGCAGGCCGAATAGTACGATGGCGCCGAGGCCGCGGTACAGCTCAGTGCCGGCGCCGGGGTTGAAGACGAGCGGCGACAGGCCGGCAACGGTGGTGATGGTGGACATCATGATAGGCCGCAGTCGGATGCGCACCGCGTCGGTCACGGCATCAATGACGGGCAGGCCCTGCTCACGCAGGTTGCTGATGGCACGCTCGACGATGAGGATCGGATTGTTGACGACGGTGCCGATGAGGACCAGAAATCCGAGCATCGTGATCATGTCGAAGGGCTGGCTGATCGGATAGAGCCCCAGCTTGTCCAGATGCGCGCCGCCCAAGTTGAGCAACGCGAGCCCGGCGATGCCGCCGCTGATGCCGATGGGCACGCTGGTCATGATCAGCAAGGGCCAGCCCCAGTGGCTGAAGACGGCCACCATGAGTAGGTAGGCGATGAGCAGGGCAACGGCAAAGTTGCCGGCCAGGGCATCGCGGGTCGCCTCCAGGCGGTCGCTGGCGCCACTGAGGGTCAGCTTGATCTGTTCCGGCAGCTCGCCGCTGGCCTTCATGCCGAGGATGATCCGCTCGCGCACCCGTTGCACGCCCTCCTCCAGCGGCACGTCGCTGGGCGGGATGATGCTCATGGTCACCGTGCGGTCGGCGTCGACGCGGCGGATGGTCTCGGTATTGACGGTCTCGGCCAAGCGCGCCACCGCGGACAATGGCACGATACCGCCGCTCGGCGAGTACAGCATCAGCCGATCCAGGTCCTGCGGCCGTTCGATGTTGCCGGCGGTGCTGTAGAGAAAGATGTCGATCTCGTCGTCGTCGAGGAAGAACTCGTCGACAAAGGCACCGTCGGAGTAGGCCCAGACCGTATAGCCCAGATCGCCGGGGCTGATGCCCAACTCCGCGGCGCGTTCCCAATCCGGGCGCACTTCCAGCATCGGCTGGCCCAGGGTCAGGCTCGACGGTTCGGACTTGACCCGGGGGTTATCGAAGATCTGCTTGGCCTTGGCCTGCACCTTGGAGGCCGCGGCAAAGAGCGTCGGGAGGTCCGGGCCGCTGACCTCGATATTGATGGATCGGGTGCCGCCGAAATTACTGGAAAAGATGGAGCCGCGGCTGGAGAAGCTAAATAGCCCGGGCAGTTGGCTGGTCTTATCGGTCGCCGCCGCCATCAGTGCCTCGGTCTGCCGCCTGTCGGTTGCCTCGCGCACGACAAAGACCCGGCTTTGGTTGGCGAAACCGATGGTGAAGTTCAGCGCTGGCACCTCTGTCTCGCCAGCCGAGAACAACGCCGGGTCTTGGCCCACGGCCGGGTAGAATTCGGCATCGACCCGCTGAAAGGCATCACGCATCATGTCGATGTTGTAGCCGGGCGGCGCGAACATCAGCGTGAAGATCTTCGACTCCTCGCCCTCGGGCAGATACTCGGCGTCCGGCGTGAGCCACCAAATGATGGCCCCAGCGCCCGCCAGCACCAGCAGGATCACCATCAGCGGGCGCAGGATGCCGCGGGCGATCCAGTGCACCGCGGCAAGCACCCGGCGACCGAAAGCGGCACCGATACGGCTCAGCAACGGCGCCCGGCGCTGGCGTGAAGGCAAGGTCAGGAAGCGCCCGGCCGCGGCTGGCACCAAAGTGATGGCAATCAGCATCGACATCAGGATGGAGGCCGAGATGGCCACGGCGATGTCGGAGTAGAGTTGCCCGGCCTCTTGCTGGATAAAGATGACCGGCAGAAAAACCGCCACCGTCGTCAGGGTCGAGGCCAAGATCGCGGGCCAGACCTCGCTGACACCGTCCAGGGCCGCCTGCATGCGCGCCTTGCCTTTCGCCATGTGCCGGTAGATGTTCTCCAGCACCACGATGTTGTTGTCCAGCGTCATACCGATGGCGAAGGCAACGCCCGCCAACGAGATGACGTTGATGGTACGACCGGTGATCAACAGCCCCAGAAAGGCGGCGATGGTGCAGACAGGAATGCCGATGGCGCCGATCAGCGTCGCTGGCACCGAGCGCAGGAACAAAAACAACACCAGCACGGCCAGCACGGCACCGATGGCCAGGTTGCGCTGCACCACCTGCACCGCATCCGTGACATAGACGACGTCATCGGCGGTGCGCACTAGCTTCAGGCCCTTGGGTGCCAGTACGTCGCGATTCAGCTCCTCGACGGCCGCGAGCATGTCGCGTTTGATCTGAATGACGTTGCTGCCGATTTGCCGACCCACGGCGAAGGCCAGGATGGGTTTGCCCTCGGAGTAGGCGTAACTGCGGACCTCGGCATAGCCGAGCTCCGCACGACCGACGTCGCGCAGCCGAATGAAGGCGCCGTCGCGCTCGGCGATGACCAGGTCTTCGAGCTGCTCGGCGCTCTCGAATCTGCCAATGGTGCGCAGCAGATAACGGCGTTTGCCGCTGTCGAGGTCGCCACCGGAGACATCCCGATTGCGGGCGCGGATGGCGTCTCTCAGTTCGGTGAGTCGAATGCCGCGCTCCGCCAAGCGTATTGGGTCGACGGATACCCGCAGCTGCCGCTCCGCACCCCCGCGCATGCCGACGCTGGAGACTCCCGGCACCCGTTCCATCGGCGTCTGCACGTATTCCTCGGCCCAATCGCGTAGCGCGACGATCTCGTCTTCGGTGAAGGCGCCGCTCTCCGGCATCAGCCGGAAATACATAAAGGAGTTGGACGAGAAGGCCTCGGCACGAATGCTCGGCTGATCGACGTTCTCAGGATAGCCCGGCACCTGCGACAGCGCATTGTTGACGTTGAGCAGGGCCTCCTCCAGCGTCACGGAGAACGGAAACTCCAGCTCGATGTCGGCGGCGCCCGTCTGAGCGGTGGAGACCATCCGCTCCAGGCCGGGAATGCGGCCCAGATACTTCTCCTGCTCAACAACGAGTTCCTTCTCCACGTCCTGCGGCGCGGCTCCCGGCCACTTGGTGCTGACGGTGACGATGCGCGCGTCCAGGTCCGGGATCATCTGCACCGGCACCTGAAAGATCGACAGCAACCCGAACAGGGTCAGGATTAGCACCGCAACGGTCAGAATGACCGGGCGTTCGATGGCAAATTTGAACATGGCGGGAGCAGAGACCTGAACCAGATTGCTAGCGAATGGAAAGGGGCGGGCAGCAAGAACCGAGCCACGGATGGCCCGAACGCACGACGCCGTCAGCGCCTAGCCGCCGCCTGCCATGCCCAATGCATCACCAGACTTGCTGGCTTCGATGCGCTGTCCGGGCCTTAGGCGCTCATTGCCAAGCAGCACCACCTGATCGCCAGCGTCGAGCGCCCCGCGCAGGATCTCGAGTCGGTCGCCGCTGGCACGACCCGTCTCGACGGCGATGGGATAGGCCTTGGACAGGCCGTCTTCGCGCTGCACGCGCCAGACCTCACGGCTGCCGTCGCTCTTGGCGATGACCGCATCCCGCGGCACGGTCAGGACGCGATCCTGACCGCCGGCAAGGTCGATACGGACACGCGCGGACATGCCGGGCGCAAGTGCGCCGTCTGGATTGGGTAGGTCGATCAGCAGAGGGAAGCCGCGGGTGCGCTGGTCACCGCTGGCGACGCGGGCCATGACCTCGCCGACGAAATCCCGCTGCGGCAGCGCATCGAAGCGCACCCTGACTGATGCTCCGGGCTGCACCCGGGGATAGTCCCGCTGCGGCAGGATCGCGCGTATTCGCAGTCGATCGAGCGCCAACAACTCGACGGCGGCCTCATCGCGCTTGGCCCATTCGCCGACCTCGACATGCCTGGCCACGACCATACCGGCGAAGGGCGCGGCCAGCGCGTGACGATGGACCAGTTCACGGGCGCGTGACCAGGCCGCTTGCTCCGCGATCAGCGCCGCGGCGGTCATCTCCACGTTGGCGATGGCGGAGCGGGTCTCGGTTTCGGACGCATGCCGACCTTGCTTTAACGACAGCAGTTCGTCACGAATACGGATTGCGTCGCGCTGTCTTGCCTCGGCCTCCTGCACCCGCGCCGCTGCCACCTCGGCCTCCAACTCGGCGAGGCGGGCATCCAGCTGCAGCACCGGCTCACCCTGTTCAACAGACATGCCCTCTTCGACGAACAATTTGGTCACTAGCCCATCGACCCGCGGCGACAGCTCTGCTTGCCGCGATGCCTCGGTCGTGCCAGAGAGCACCGCCTGCTCGTTGAGGTTCTCGCTGATGACCGCGGCCAGGGTCACCGGGCTGGGAGGCCCATCGGCCGCCTGTACCGAGGCGGCGCAGGCGAGGACGGCGATCGCCGCCCATTGCGGAAAATGGCAAAACCCCATCCTCATTGCTTTATCTCTTCGTGATTCCCGAATCCTAGGTCTCTCCAATATCTCAGCGTTTTGCGAAAACGCAACCGCGCGGGATCAGGGCATACGGACCGTCCAGAAAGGCTGGAGAACCGGCACGAGGACCTGCTCTAGGGCAGGATCTCGATCGGCGTGCCATCCTTGGTGTAGCGCCAGATCTCGTCGATAGCCAGGTTAGACACGGCGATACAGCCCTTGGTCCAGTCTTCACCGACGACGAGATCACGCAGGTCGCTGTGGCGCCGCGAGCTTGGCTCACCGTGGATCATGATGCTGCCGCCTGGGTCCCAGCCCGCGCGCTGCGCTCTCAAGCGGTCTTTGTGGTTCGGGTAGGAGATGTGAAGGGCCTTGGTGAAATTGCTGCGGGGATTGCGCCAGTCGAGATAGTAGCGGCCCTCAGGCGTCTTGTTGTCGCCAACTCGCTGCTTGTGACCGACAGGGCTGATACCCAGGCTGATGCGATAGGTCCTGAAGGCTTGACCGTCGCGCATCAGGTAGAGCCGGCGCTGGCTCTTTTTCACCAGGACCCGGTCTGCCTGATAGACGCGGGGCTTTGTGATTCGGGTTACGTCTTCGGCGCGCTTCGCGGCACATCCAGGCAGCACGGACATGGCGGCTACCGAGGTACTGAGGCACAAGACGCAGCAAGTGCCGGCAAAAAATCTAAGCGGTCGAAACTGCATGGTCGCAGGCTTGTCTCATTCTAGGTGCGTGATTCTATCGCCTAAAATAGGACCTTGGCAGGCATTGCAAAACGATGCTCCCAAGCCCTGGTGACAGACGAAAACTATAAAGTGACCCGGCTCTTGATCCACGTCTTTGTATCGCGCAACGGGCGGACGCTAATTTATGGCTCGAATAACCTAGGGACCATGGCGCAAACAACCTACGGAGGCACAACATGGCACGTATCATCATCCTCGGTGCGGGCATCTCGGGACACACCGCAGCCCGCTACCTAGGAAAATGGGTTGGCAAGCAACATGAGATTGTCGTCGTCTCACCCAATGCCAAGTGGAATTGGATTCCGTCAAACATTTGGGTTGGCGTCGGTCAGATGAAAGAGGAGCAGGTGACCTTCGAACTGGCCCCGATCTACAAGAAGCTGGGTGCCAGCTTCCACCAGGCCAAGGCGTTGTCGATCCACCCCGAGGGCGGCGTCGACGCGGACGGACCCTACGTGACCGTCGAGTACACCGATGCGGCCCGTGCTGGCGAGACCGCCATCATTGGCTTCGACTATCTGATCAATGCCACGGGGCCCAAGCTCAATTTCGGTGCCACGCCGGGGCTTGGGCCCGACGACGGCTACACCACGTCGGTCTGCACGCCGGGCCACGCGCTGCACGCCAACGAGCAGCTGCAAGCGACCATCGCCGAGATGCAGCAAGGCGCGACCAAGAAGTTGGTGGTCGGCACTGGTCATGGCATGTGCACCTGTCAGGGTGCCGCCTTCGAGTACATCTACAATGTCGATCACAGCCTACGCGAGGCCGGCGTGCGCGACAAGGCGCAATTGTCTTGGATCAGCAACGAGTACGAGCTCGGCGACTTCGGCATGGGCGGCGTGCATATCAAGCGCGGCGGTTACGTCACCAACGGCAAGACCTTCGCCGAGTCGCTGATGGTCGAGCGCGGCATCGGGTGGACCGTCCGCGCGGCGGTCAAGCGCGTCGAACCGGGCAAGATCCACTATGAAATCCTCGACGGCAGCGAGCACGAATTGGACTTCGATTTCGCCATGCTGATTCCGCCCTTCGCCGGCCAGCCCATGAAGGCCTTTGATCAGGCCGGCGAGGACATCACCGCCGAGCTGTTCGCCCCAAATGGCTTTATGAAGGTCGACGCCGATTATCAGCCAAAGCCCTACGAGGACTGGAGCAAGGCGGATTGGCCAAATACCTATCAAACGCCCAAGTACAAGAACATCTTCGCCATCGGTATCGCGTTCGCGCCGCCGCACCTGATCAGCAAGCCCATGCAAAGCGCCAAGGGTACGCCAATTAATCCCGCGCCGCCGCGCACCGGCATGCCATCGGCCGCGATCGGAAAGGCGGTCGCCGAGAGCATTCGCGACATCCTAGCGGGCGCCCCAGAGCCAACCCATACCGCGAACATGGCCGAGATGGGCGCCGCCTGCCTGGCCTCCACCGGCTCGCACATCCTCAAGGGCACCGCGGCCACCATGACGGTGTTCCCAGTCGTGCCGGACTACGACACCTACCCGGAGTATGGTCGCGACATGGATCTGACCTTCGGCGAGATCGGTCTGGCCGGGCACTGGATGAAGTACATCCTGCACCATGTCTTCATCTATCAGGCCAAGCTGCGGCCGGGCTGGTCGCTGTTACCCGACTAATCAGGACCGATGCGGCGTGACCAACCCAACACCGCATACAAAGCTATCACCGAGACAAGCGCATGACCGCAAAAAACAAAGAACCCTATCAGCAAGCCTACTATCCGCCCGTTCCCACCGGGCTCACGCGCTACATGCGCACCAGCCTACTCTGGCAGCACTACCGATTCTGGGTCATCAATTTTAAGATCCTAAAACTGCTGCTGAAATCACATCACTGATCGCGGTTATGCCAATCTCCGAAGCTTCAAAACGACGCGTCGGCATCAGCGCGTCGTCCAAAATCAGCCGGACGCTGAGCTTAGTCATGCTGACCGCGGCGAGCTTATCGCAAGCGGGCCAGCCGATGACCGTCTGCCGGGATGCCAACGGCAAGGCCTATTTCAGTGACCGCGGCTGCCCGGTTCTCGGCGAAGTGCTTCTCAATTGATGACGCCAGCTCCGTCTAAGCCCGCTACCCGCCTGATACAAAGACTGATCTGCGCAGCGGCAACCCTTGCACTGCTAAACGGATGCCAAACCTTGATCCAGCAGAGCGACAACGGCAAATGGATCGACATCTCAGCGGGCAGCAGGCTGACGTTGCATCAGCCCCTCAGCATTCAGCAAGACAGAGCACGGGTATTCTTCGTCAACGGGCGCATGCGCAGCAACGGCGCGAGCTACCGACCATCCTGTGCGCTGGAGGTCCGGCGCATCAGCCGTGACGGTCCTCAACGCATCCCGGCCGGCCAGATTCGCATTACACGCATTCAAAACTACTGGACCCAGGTCGTCGATAACCAGCATCCGGGCGGCCCTGAGTTACGCCTAGCCGGCTTGGGCGGTGACGGCGGCGATGGCGGTGATCCGCTGATCCAGACCGGCTTTCATCTATGGCTGGACGACAGCGCCGCCCCGAATCTGATGCGCCTGACCTGCCTCGGCATCCTTGCCATCCCAGCCGAGGCCTATCCGCCCACCCTTGATGACATTGGCACGGCGCTCGGCAAGCTCGCGACGCTAGAGGTCCGGTCGGCGCCGGAATGACCGCCAGCGCGGCAACCGACTCGGCCGCGTCAGACAGCGAGTTCAAGTAAGCACCCTAGCTATTCAACGAAGACGCTCACCCGGCTGGCCGCTCCGGTCGCATCGACCACGGCGATGTCGGCAAAGCCCGGACCATCCGGCCGCCAGCCTGCATGGCGGGAATAGGGCTCGCGAGCGATGGGTCGACCATTGACCAGCCAAACGAAGGGCGGTCGGCCATTGCGCACCTGCAGCGCCAGTTCGGCGGCTCCCGGCCCAAGGCCCAAGCCTGTCGGAGTTCCACCGCCCTGCCCTATTTGCGCGCCCAAGCGCGACGCCAACGCCGTACTCAGACCCAGATCGACGCGGGCGCCATCAGGCGGAAAAGCAATCTCGACGCCACCTTCCGCTGTGCTGCCGGGCCCCTGGCGCACGCGCTGGAGGTTTGGCGGCAGATCGGCGGTCGTGCTGAGCAAGATGTCGCCAGGCGCAGACGGCAGCGACACCGCGGGACCCATGCGCGCAAAGGCGTCGCGCAGCAGGGGCACCGCCGAGCCAGCGCCGGTAAGCCCCGGCACCGGGGCGCCGTCGGGGCGGCCGGTCCAAACGCCGACCAGATGCCGGCCATCAAAACCCAGGGCCCAGGCATCGCGATAGCCATAGGAGGTACCGGTCTTGACGGCAATGGCACCACCACCGCGCATCCCGTCGTCCGCCCCGGACAAGATCGACGCCAGATACCAGCACGCACGCCGCCCCAGCACCGGCTGCGACCCGACCCCTTTCGGGGGCTGATCGCGCGACTCATGCAGCGCCACCGGCTGTCCGCCGCGGGCGATCGCGGCGTAGACCGAGGCCAACCCGCGCAGCGTCACACCCAGCCCGCCGAGACCGATCGCGAGCCCGGCCGGAGCCTGGTCCGGCAACCGCGGCCGCGCACCTGCACGTCGCATTCGCGCCAGCAGCCGCGCCGGGCCGACGGCATCAAGCAGGGTCACCGCCGGCACGTTCAGCGAGCGTTGCAGCGCCCGGCGGACCGTCACCGTACCCTGAAAGCCGCGATCAAAATTGGCCGGCGCATAGTTGCCAAAGCCACTCGGGCGATCCTCAATCAGGCTTTCCGGATGAGCGAGCCCCTGATCGAAGGCGAGCCCGTAGATCAAGGGTTTCAGCGTCGAGCCCGGTGAGCGCGGCGCGCGCGTCATGTCGACGAAGCCGTTGCGGGCAAGATCCAACAGCCCGGCGGAGCCTACCGCGGCGAGGACATCACCATCGCGATGATCGGCCGCGATCAATGCGACCGAGGTGCCCGCCGGCAACAATGCGGCGTGCTCGGCGGCGAGTGCCTCAAACCGCCGTTGCAGACCGGCATCAAGGCTCAGATGATGCACCGAGCGCGCCGGGTGCGCCACCAAGGCCCGACGCGCCGCATGCGCCGCGAGCATCGGAAACCTGCGGCGTCGGTTCGGTAGCGGCTCGCGCAACGCCGCCGCCAGCGTATCGGCATCAATGACCCCGACGGCCTCGGCCCGCGCCAGCACGCGGTCGCGTCCAAGCCGTGCCGCCCGCGGATGCTGGTCTGGCCGCCGCGCCTGCGGCGACTGCGGCAACGCCACCAACAGCGCCGCTTGCGCCGGTGTCAACCGCCGCGGCTCCTTGCCCAGCCAAGCCAAGGACGCCGCCCGCACCCCCTCCAGATTGCCGCCATAAGGGGCCAGATTGAGATAGGCGTTGAGGATCGCTTCTTTGCTCGCGACCCGCTCCAGCGCAAGCGCGGTGGTCAGCTGCCGCCACTTACCGGCCAGCGAGCGCGTCGACTCCCCGCCGAGCAGGCGCACCAGCTGCATCGTCAGCGTCGAGCCCCCGGAGACGATGCGCCCCTCGCGCAATGCCTGCATCGCGGCCCTTACCAATGCCCTCGGGTCGACCCCGGCATGCGCATAGAAGCGTCGATCCTCAAACGCGAGTAACAGTTGGATCAGCAGCGGGTCGACGTCCGCGCTGTCCACGGGCAACCGCCAGCGCCCGTCGGCGACGGTAAAGGCACGCAACAACCGGTCATCGCGATCCACAACCACTGGTGAGGTATCGACCGCCAGGCTTGGCACCGGTGTCGCGGCTAAGCGCATCGCGATCATCGCGCCTGCCCCCAACATAAGGAGGGCCGAGGACAGCAGAAACAGCCCCAGTAGGACAATCCGCCGACGCGGCATAACAGACGGCAGGACTCGCGGTCGTTGGAGATGAGCGTTTGCAGATTTCACACAAACCGCTTGGATAAGATTGAGCCAGCTAGCGCTGATTGCGGGGACCGGCTGTGAACACCGATGCTGCTCCAGGTGCCGCTGCCCCGGTGCCGTGGACGCACAATAAGCATTGCAGTCTATGCTAAGGGCATGCTGCATCAACGGCTGCAACCGATCCAAGTATGACCGCGATGCCGGGCATTGAGCAACCTTGCGCAATCTGCTCCAGCGCCAGGGCTATGAAAACTTGGACGCGGTCCTAGCGCAAGGGAAGGCCGAGGGCATGCTAGAAGGGAAGGCCGAAGGTATCGTTAAAGGACACGCGCGAGCCGTCATCCACCTGCTGCGCCGTCGTGACCTGCCCATCTCGGCCGAGTTGGAGCATCGGATCATGGCCTGCCGAGATCCGGATCAACTCAACGAATGGCTGTTCGCTGCCACGCTGGTGACGCGCGCGGAGGATATCACCGGTGGCGACGGAACCGGGCATTACTGATTGCTGTCGTCCGCGGACGCTCCCTCCTCAAAGACTGCCTCGACCGCCAAGCGGTTGCAGCGCTCGGGCGCCTCTTCGGCGCCGTCGACCGCGGCCCGAATACCTGTGCGCCTATGGATCAATCATTCAAATGCAGGCATTATCTGCACGGCTGGGACGGCCCGCCGCCCAAGCCGCGACCGCGAAGCCCAACCCTGGAGAGTCAAGCATGCAATATGACAGCCACCTGTATCAGATCCTGGCGCCGAACCCGGCGCTCGTCGCCTCGCAACTGGACCCGGAGGCCTTCGCCCGGCACTACACGGCGGGCTCGGTGCGCTATTACGCCGCCATAATGGTGTTCGCGGAAATCGACGTGAACTACCGTCATCCGTACTTCAAGATCGACGAGGCCCTGGCCTCTCTGAAGCCCCACCCCGACGGTCGGCCAAAGGCGACCAGGTTCATCTCGACCTATCGGATCTTGGAGCACATCGACCCCAAGGCCATGCAGCGGGTGATCCTGGGCACGCCGGAGGGCTACACGCTGGAACTCAAACCGGCGCCCTACGACAAGACGCACGAGGACGGGTTCCTGCGCATCTACGCCGAGATCGCGCCGCTGCGCATGCTGGTCATGTCGCGGCTCGATTTCCCGGCCTTCGGCAAGTTTATCACCAACCCGGACTCCCCCAAGGGCGCGCCCAAGCAGTTCTACACCCAAATCGACTTGGATATCGCCCACTTCCTGGAGGAGTTCGAGGAACGCCCGACCATGCATCCGCCCATCCCCGACCTGCATCCGTCGAAGCTGCGCGAGGCCATCATGGAGCTGCGCGAGAACCCGGACAAACACACCAAGGGTCTGCGTCTGGACAGCCACTTCGACATCATCCCCTTCAAGCTGGTGCGCCACGGCTTCATGGTCGCGTCGCAAGAAGAGACCCGCTTCTTCCCGATCCCGTCCCGCGATGAGATCGAGGCGAACAACTACCGCTTCTGGAAGGCGATATAGGCGTTGCGCCATTCGCGCCGGGATCCCTGGCGCCAACGCGGGCGGCGGGCCGCGCAGTTCATCGCCAGGGTCCGAACGGGCGTCGTCAGCGCCCGGCACCGGACCGATCCGCGCCTGCTGAAGCCGGCAGCCTGCACACCATCAACAACAATAGCTGACAAAGCGACAGCTGAAAAATCCACACAAGGAGCCTGACCGATGAGTCTGAACGCTCTCATACCACTGATTTTCGGGGCCTTAGGGCTCGCGGCGGCCTATGTCGTCTATCAAACCGTCATCGCCTATCCGAAGGGCGAGGGCAAGGTCGCCACCATCGGCGATGCCATTCACCTGGGCGCCATGGTCTTCATGCGCCGCGAATACACCATGCTCGGCCTGTTCGCGGCCGTGCTGCTGGTGGTCCTCTATGTCTTCCTCGGCTGGAAGACCGCCCTGGCCTTCTTCGTCGGTGCCATGACCTCGGCCTTGGCGGGCTACATCGGCATGAGCACCGCGACCCGGGCGAATGTGCGCACCACGGTCGCCGCCCACACCAAGGGGGCCTCGGAAGCACTCACCGTCGCCTTCTTCGGCGGTTCTATCATGGGTCTCGCGGTGGCCTCGCTGGGGCTGCTCGGCCTCGGCACCCTGTATCTGCTGTTTGGCGGCGATCCTGAAACCGCCCACGCGATCCACGGCTTCGGCATGGGCGCGTCCAGCGTGGCGCTGTTCTCCCGTGTCGGCGGCGGCATCTTCACCAAGAGCGCGGATGTGGGCGCGGACCTGGTGGGCAAGATCGAGGCCGGCATCCCCGAGGACGACCCGCGCAATCCGGGCGTCATCGCCGACAACGTGGGCGACAACGTGGGCGATGTCGCCGGCATGGGCTCGGACATCTTCGAGTCCTACTGCGGCTCCATCATCGCCACCATCGCCATCGCCTCCACCCTGGCGGTGGACGTCATGGACCCCCTGGGCGAGCGCCAGGCGCTCATGTTCCTGCCCCTAGGCCTGGCCTCGGCCGGCCTGCTGTGCTCCATCGCCGGCATTTGGCTGGTGCGTCGTTTCTCGGATCAATCGCCGGAGCGGGCATTGCGCATCGGCACCATCAGCGCCAGCATTCTGTTCATGCTCGTCGCCTATCTGGTCATCATCATTAGCGGCGTGGCCGGCGGCGTCTGGGGCGCGGTGCTGATCGGCGCCTTGGGCGGCATCGTCATCGGTTTGGTGACCGAGTACTACACCTCCTCGAAGCCGGTGGAACACATCGCCCACTCCGGTGAAACCGGCCCGGCCACGGTCATCATCACCGGCTTCGCGGTGGGCATGCGCTCGGTCATCGTGCCGCTGCTGACCATCAGCGTCATCATCTTCGTCTCGAACTACCTGGCCGGCCTCTATGGCGTCGGCATCGCCGCGGTCGGCATGCTCGCCACCGTCGGCATCACCATGGCCATCGACGCCTACGGCCCGGTGGCGGACAACGCCGGCGGCATTGCGGAAATGGCCGGGCTCGGCGTCGAAACCCGACGCATCACAGACTCCCTGGACGAACTCGGCAACACCACCGCCGCCATCGGCAAGGGCTTCGCCATCGGCGCCGCGGCGCTGGCGGCTCTGGCCATCATCACGGCCTACATCGAGAGCGTGTCCCTGCATGTGCCCGGCTTCGAGCTGCTGCTGAGCGACCCCCTGGTCATCATCGGCATGTTCGTCGGCGGCATCCTGCCGTTTGCCATCGCCGCCATCACCATGGAGGCGGTGGGCGACGCGGCCTTCGAGATGATCAACGAGATCCGCCGTCAGTTCCGCGAAATCAAAGGCCTGCTGGACGGCGACGCGGAGCCGGACACGGCCCGCTGCGTAGACATTGCCACCAGCGCGGCGCTGAAAAAGATGATCCTGCCCGGCGTCATCGCCATCGCCGCCCCCTGGGTGGTGGGCTTCGTCCTGGGCCCGGCCGCCCTGGGCGGCATGCTCGGCGGGGCGTTGCTCGGCTGCGTGCTGCTCGCACTCACCATGGCCAATGCTGGCGGCGCTTGGGACAACGCCAAGAAGTACGTCGAGAAGGGCAATCTGGGGGGCAAGGGTTCCGACACCCACAAGGCCACCGTCGTCGGCGACACCGTCGGCGATCCCTTCAAGGACACCTCCGGCCCCGCCATGAACATCCTCATCAACGTCATGGCCATCGTCAGCCTGGTGATTGCCCCGCTGCTCGGCAACAGCCTGCTCGGCTGAGCGCGGACCGGCCACCGGGATCAGCGGCGTCTCGCCGTCCCGGTGGCGCAAGCGTCGGGACGGGGCAGCTCTTGTGTTTCGCACAACATACAAGACCTGGAAACCCCGCCCCTCCACTCCTTCTTGTCGACTGGGACAAAGACCCAAAGACCCAACTAGCCGCTTATGCAGGGAGCGCCGCCGATTGCGGTTCTCCTAGAAACCGCAGATGAACGCAGATGAACGCAGATTAATCTGTTCTGATCAAGCAGCAGGTCCGAAATGCCGTTCCTCGAGGAGCTGGGGAACAGCCGGTCACAGTGCAGCGGTTCGAAGCTCCCAGCGTCGTATAGCGCATCCCGCCGTCGCCGTCTCCAGGGTGCTTTCGATCGGGTCAGAGGGGCCGAAGCCCCGTCTGCCCAAAAAACCGTGCGTACGGGTCCGTACAGGGCGCCTCACGCAAGGCGTATCGACCAGTCGTCGGCAGACCAATGCAAGCGCTTCCTGGCGGAGCGGTTGGTCTGTGTCGTGCGTCGGTCAAACGATCTCGTTGATGCATGTCACGCTCTTTGCGTAGGACCTTCGTCGATCTGCGCGGACGCCGTACAGCCGGTGTTTACGTCTCGGCCTGGCGAGCGGCCCCTCAAATAGGCTGATCTCGCACAGGAGGTTCGCACCCCAAAGAACAGCGACAACTAACCGGCCAAGATAATTGTCGCTGACCGGGCAAGAAAATTGACATCGGATAGAAGCAGCTGATCGCCAGCGATCGCCCTTTTGTGCTTCCCGGCTTTGGAATGTAGGTGCGCCGCTTCGGTTGCGGTCGGTAGCCCATGTTCCGCAGCCTCTCCGAGAGCTTCCTCAGATTCTCGTCCAGGTTCGCTCCGTATTGCTCCTTGGTGATGCCATCAATGCCCACCGCCCGGTCCGCGGGCAGTGCTCCAAAGCAGGCGCGCGGGTGCTCCACGTCGCAGACATGATGATAGAGACTGGTGAAGACCAGTCGCGGATCACTGCGCGCCTTCTCGCCTATGCGTCTCGGCTCTGTGCTCACTGTGTACTCACGCCTTGCATCGTGACAATGTTTCCACCTCAACGCTCGACCAACCCTGGGGACCTTGGCTCCGAGGGCATGACCCCTCCTCATCGCTAACCGTTGCGGCGTACCGGTCCCCATCACTCGCGACGCGGCCATTTGCGCACCTCTTTTGACATCGGTTCGCATTCTCGGGTACTGCCTTGCGCGTTGCCCCAAGAGCCCTTGCTCGTCGCTCGCCTGGTTGTTGGCCTGCCCCTAGGTGTGGACCTGACAACCGACACTCGATGCCGTCTGAGACCCCGGGGGGACGGTTGGTGCTCGTCTCTTGCGCACCGCCCGCATGGCCTGCGCCCGACCTGACAGGATCGGCTCTCACCCAAAATCGATGCTTCTCGGGGCTAGGTGTCGGATTCAGGAGGGCTACACCCTTCACCTCGTGTCACTCACTTCTCTGGCCGGGCAGCTCTCGCCGCCCTGCCATGACGCTTCCGAGCGGCTGACTAGGCCCTACTCGGGAAAGCTTCCCGCTTGTGCGGTTCTCTCACAGCGGGCAACCATTACCAGGTCACCCAAGTCTTGCATTCCAACATTTTCTCAGTGCGAGCATGGACGCGCCAGGTCAAAAAGCGCGAGTCACGCCGATGATCAGCTGAGATATCCGCGCCTAGCGTTGATCAACGACACCACGCGCGCGCCGGTATTGTCTTGGTAGACCAGTGGCTGCTGAGCGGCAACCCACAGCAGGTGGTTGTAGGCCCGGTAGCCGACGTCGGCGACCTGCTCGACCAGATTCCATTGGGTGGCATCGGGCAACGGCAGGCCGAGCATCTGCTGCAGCGCTTCGATGGGATGAAACGGCAGTCCCAAATGATAATGCGCGAGTGCCCGCATCACCTTGAGACTGGTGTCCTAGCGCTCGGGGCTGACCGCGGGCGGCAGATGCTCCGCCGCTCCTAAACCTCAATCGGCAACAGGAAGGCCGCTAGGCACCGTCATCGGTACTGTCGGACGCAGGTCCATGCTCGCCGGGTCTGTCAGTGCGTGAAGGAACTCGATCAGCAGTTCCACCTCTCGATCAGATAACACTGTTTCCGCCAACTCCGACGCACCAGCGATCTCGTTGCGATTGACAATAGACTCATGGTTGGCAAAGTCGGGGGTATCCAACTGCGCATGCGGGGGCAAAGCAACTTGCGACGTATCGAACGCGTGCAATGACAGCACCGGATCAAGGTGATGCCGCACTACCGCTTCCAGCGTGTTGTAAGCACCGTCGTGCCCCCAGGGTCCGGTGCAGGCAACATTGCGGAGCGTCGGCGTCCGGAATCGATATCTATCAATGGGGTTCAGGGTGACCCGCTCACGTCCATAGTCGGCCGTAAGCTGGCCATCTGGGCTGACGTCACCCTTTCCAGGCCCGATCTGCGGCACCGCAATAGCGTGGTAATCGTGGTCTGTTTGAAACGCCCCCAAGTGGCAGTTGGAACATCCAGCTTTGCCGTAGAACAATCGCATGCCTGCCTGCTGTCGATAGCTGAGTGCGCGACGGTCGCCGCGCAGAAAACGATCGTACGGACTGTTGATAGCACGGAAAGCCGTGTCCTCGAATGCAGCGATCGCGTTGGCAGCATGGACGAAGGTGATATCGTCGGCGTCCAGGATGGGTCCAGGGCCATCGGGTGGGCTCGCCGTCCCAGCAGGGTAAGCGGTCTGGAATAACTCGATGTAACCATTGGCCGGATCTTGCAGCCGCGCCGCCAACAGTCGCCAGATCTCTGGCCAGTCGCTGACCACGGCAGCGTCGGCAACCGCATTCTCTCCAACCTGCCCCGCCATCTCCGCCCCTGACATGACCGGAAACATGGCCTGTGCTGCAAGTGCGCTGTCGAGCCCCAACGGCAGCGCATCTCCAGCAGGCGACAAAAAGCCGCTCGGGTGAGTAACATCGACCTGCAGCCGTCCGTCATGGAACATCTCTTGGAACTCGAAAGCGCCGAGGTTGAACAGCGCTGGCGCGTTCCGAGGAACCCGCTCGCGAATCGTCTCCGCGCCAGTGCCGACGTTCCGAGCGACGCCGAGCCCAATGCCCCCTTCACCTACCGGCAACGCCAAGCCGTCCCCAGTGAAGGTCAAGCTATGGTGGCAGGTCGCGCAGGAGATATTGCGGTTACCGCTCAAAAGCTTGTCGTAGAACAGCAGCCGGCCCAGTTCCACCTTCTCACCGGCGTGGATTGGGAAGTCGCTCACGGATGGTGCGGGGGGCACCGCAGCGAGCAATGCGCCGCTGAATGGGGCCGACAGAGTCGCGATGAGAACGCCGCCGATCCGAGAACCGCGAACCAGGGCGCAACCGAACTTAAGAATTGACACACCTCGAAACGTTTTTTGGCACCGCGGCATCGCTGCAGAAACCCGAGCCAGGCCGGAGATTCCGGTGCGCCGGAGCCCGAACAAGCCCGCAGCAAAGAGCAACAGGGTCGATGCTACGGGTATCGGCGCCACCCGCAGATCACTGATCACGACCTGAGACCCGTAAACGCCGTCGAGCCCACTGACTAGGCTAAACTCGATACCGATGTTGGCCAATCCGGCCAAGTCCGTCAGGTCGAAGCGGACGTCCGCTGTGCCGGCTTGGTCCGTGGAGAATTCGAACTCAGACCCCAGAGCCAGGCCGTCCTGGAGCAGGACTGCGATGAACAGGTCGTCCGTGTCGAACGTCCCAATCGCGAAGTTGTAATTGAAGCTCAGCTGTTCGCCAACACTCGCGACAAGAACCTCCGAGTCACTCGGCGGAGCATTCGTCAACAGTGTGCTGCCGAAAAAGTCATCCTCAAAGATCGTCGCCGACCCATCCATGCCGAATTCCACGTGAGAAGCAGGATCGGCCATGAAACCTGCTGCATCGATCGGAATCGGGCCGGCTAAACCGGGAAGCGCCTGCGAAATCATCAAGACGCCGAAGGCGATCCTCCCCACCAATGACCAACTAGACCTTCTTTTCATGATGCATCACCTTTGTACGATCACAATCTCTCTTCCAAATCCGTCGATGCGGTCAGCGATGCGGAAGACGGCCCAGCAAAGTTGTCGATGCTCCTGAGCATCAGGATTGCGAGGCCTTCCAGCGCTGAAGGCTGGAGGGCTCTCGGATGCTCCCTCCGTTAGCTGCATCCCACCGGTGAGTCGGTGGCCGCCGCAGCGAAATACAGGATTGAAACGAAGCCCTCTGCCGGTCTCTCGATGGCAGCCTCATGGTCTACCGGAGATTCGCGCCTCGTCGGACCGAAGAGGAGTTCGAACGGCTCAAGTGCCGGGTAGCAGTCGGAGACCAGCCATGACCGATCCTCGCCGTCGATCATCAGCGCGGGCAGATCGATCCCGCTCGCGGGGCTAGAAAGTTTGAGCATGTCAGCTAGGTTGTGCGTTGTTCACTGCGCACGCCCTCGCGGAGCGGGGCCGCCAACGCAGGCTCAGCAGACCAGTCGCGATGAGCATCGCTGCCGCAGGGGCCGGGACGGCGGACGTGATGTCGACGGCGCCATCGAAAACGGAGGCCGTGAGCAGGCCGCCGACGCTGTCCGTCAACCGAAAATCGTTGATATCCATGTCGAGACTACCGACCGCGATTGCCTCGTAGTCGAGGGTTGCGAGGCGAAGAGATGCGCCGTTGGCAGGCGTCCCAAACACGCCCTGGCTCGCCGCTACAGCGGCTTCACCGCTGCCGTTGTCCAGCGTCTGTTCGTCGACGACGGTGTTGGGGAAACCTAAGGTGTCCCCGGTTCCGAAGACGGGCAGGACGTCGATGCCGGTCGCCATCGCTGGAAACCCGTTTACACCTCCCGGAGATATGTCTAACTCGAAGCCGGCAACATCATTGCCGTCGGTGTCCAAAACGACATCGATCTGGAAGGTGGCGCCCTGCTCTACCGTCAATGTCCCTTGAATCCCAGCCGCCACTGGGTCCATGTCGATGGACAGCACGGGAATCGCTGTCGACTCGGCGGCCCAACAGCCCAGTGCGCCGATTAGAGATAATCTCAACAGTGCATTCATGTGTCCCCCGGAGGTATTTCGCGAAACATGTGTCGGTTCAAAACCCACTACGTCAGATGTACGGGAATTCATTTGGATGAAACCAAGTCGAGCCACAGCCTGATCAGGGCGCATCAGTAATCACCACTGCGCTCGCGGATGATTGAGGCCGGGTCGTCAGTGACGTCCACTCTTCGGCAGTGGGAGCACGAGAAAACCGTTGGCCGTTAACGACCAATGTTGGTGCTCCGGTGATATTGCGGTGCTTGGCTTCGCGAATGTCTGCTTCGACCGCTGCGGCTACCGCGCTGGAATCCAGATCGGACTGGAATTTGGCGATGTCGAGGCGCAGCGCCTCCGCAACTCGTCGGAGATCAAGGCTGTCGAGTTCCCCGCCGCTTGCGTTGATGCGGTCGTGGAGCTGCCAAAAGTGACCCTGGAGTCGCGCTGCCTCGAGCGCGCGGTGAAGGAGAAGGGCTTCCGGTCGCGAGTCCAGCGGAAAATGGCGGAACTCGATGTGCAGGAGCCCGGGCATACCCTGGCGTTGCGCGTAGAGCCACCAGGTTAAGTCGGCGCTCGCCGGGTTCGACAAGTCTCCGTACAGGGTCACCCTCATCGGCCCGCCCTCATTGTCTGCAACACCATCCCGATGGGTAGGAGGATCAACCGCGATCTGGGAGAGTTGGTCCTCGACGACCGCCTTGAGCTGCTCGTAACTGACGGCGCCAACGACCTTCCGATCGTTAACGAAGAAGGTCGGCGTCCCCGTCACCCCCGCGGCTAATCCCTGCTCGCGATCCCGTGCGATGGGCAGCACGCTCAGCTCCCCGAGGTCGCTGCGAAAACGATTTGCATCCAGGCCCAATGCGTCCGCCTGCGCCATTAATGCCTCCATGCTGCGTTGGTCTGGGAAGCGCAACAACCAATGATGCATCGGCCAAAAGGCGCCCTGCTTTGCGGCAGCCCTGGCAGCACGGTGCGCGATCCACGCGTTCTCGTCGCCGCTCAGAGGAAAGTGCTTGAAGACCCAGCGCACCTGTTCGGGGTACCGGCGCAGGATCATCTCTACTGGGGCCAAGGCCCGTGCGCAATAGGGACAGTCGAAGTCGGAAAAGCCGATGATGGTGATCGGGGCGTTCGGCGAGCCCCTCGTTGGGCTGGTCCCCTTGCCCGCCGCCTCGACCCATTCGCGACTCCCTCTCTGCGCGTAGCCGGCAATTTCGGCGCGTTGAACCGCGTCGGCAACGGGAGCGTCGGTAGGACGCCCTAGACCCAAGGCCTCGCGCCAGTCAGCGCACAGGGGGCTCGCTCCGCTTGTCAGCAAGAGGACGAACAGCAATGCACGAGCGCACCTCGGTCTGCATGCGAGCGCCCCGGTTACACGCTTTGGAAAACGCATGTCCATGCCAACAGCCCGGTTCGGTCGAGAATACGTCACGGAGTTGCAAGCGGCTCAAGGCACCAGCGACCGGACTTTAGCTGGTACACGGGGATGTCGAGTCCGCGCCGGTTCGGCAACACTATGCCGAGAATCCCTTGTGCGGTCAGGTCGGCTTCCGCCGCGAGGTCAACGCGTGTTGTATCAAGATCAAAGCCCTCAGCCAAGGCATCGCGGACGGACTCCGACCAAAGCTCTAGCCTCTCGCTAAGCCCGGCGCGTTCCGCCTCAACAAGTCCATAAGCATCCGCATCTTCGACCATGCCCAGTTGTTCCATGCGCTTGAGTTTCTCGGCAACCCGCGCATCGACGCAAGCGGCTTCTGCCATCGCTTCTCTATCTCCATTATCCATTGCCAGCAGAAGGCGTGAGAAGGCCTCGTCGAGGCTCTCCGCGAGCACCGAACCGCTGATCGTCATTCCGAGCACCGCCGGCACAAGCACGGTGCGGACTAATGTCCACATGGTTGATCCCCTATATGTACTAAGGCGTCGAGAAATTGATGATATCCGCCTTCTGGCCCGCGCTTAGACCGAATAGCGCAGCGTCGGGCAGTGCGTGAAGACTGGCAGCTTGAGCGTTCGCGGAAATACGGTCGGGACTCTGCGCGGCGAAGTGCATCAGGATCGCTCTGCCACCGACCGGCACTTCGAGATCGAAGGTGACAGACACGTCGTCATTGTCAGTTTCCGCGAACACCGAACTGGGCTCAACGGCGGCTCCTATGCCTGAAAACACATGAGTGACAACTGGGTCTGTAAAGTCTTGTTCGGGGTCGGACGGCATCGGATCGTCCGTCACCAGCCAGTCGTCCGCGACCGAGAAAACGACATCGCCATCCGAGGTGGCCACTAGTTCGGTATTGC
>JGI12048J13642_10392595_pt1 | contig 24491 bp, 20 predicted proteins | sample ElkSlonscriptome_16_FD_13642 | JGI IMG/M metagenome (IMG submission 13642)
CGCGGAGTCGCAAAGTAAAATGTCGATTTTACTTTGCTCGCAAAATCAATCGCTTAGGCGATCGATTTTGGCAGTACCTCCCTGTACTGCGTTAGTGCCCATCAAAAACTGGCGTTTCTGGATGAGCACTTACTATCCAACTATAGTGTTTCCTTGTGGGGTGTTGTGTCGTGTGGCAATGCAATAATTCTAAGTAAATCGGCCCTGTATTGTCGCTTGTTCGAATAATTAATCATAGGCTCCATTAGCTGAAGCGTGGGGTTAGTTGTGAGTAGACAATTGTTACTGGTACAGCAAGGTAGTGATCAGATTTGTGAAGACTTTGTAAACCCAGGCCCGGACAATAGAAATCAGAGATCCGGCAAGAATAAAAATAACCTGAAAACTAAAAAAAATCAGACTAATAATCTGGCGGGCAAACAATCACCATCCGCTAATTCCGGTAGTGAAAAGCCAAATAGTAAAAAACCAAATAGTAAAAAACCAGATAGCAAAAAACTTAGTAGCAGAAAACCAAGTAATAAAGAACTCAGCGATAAAGGGAAGCGCGGAGCGCAAAAACTGGGTGTCTGGCTTGCCCAAAAAACACTGGAACCAGATATTGTCTTATGCACTCGCTCGCCGGTTGCCCGAGTGACCGCAGAAAAGCTGGTGAAGGCGATGGGAGCCGATACCAGGCTCATCAAAGAAGTAGACCTGTCCGCCAACGGGGAACTCGTTTGGAAGAAAATCGCACGTGCTATCCCGCGCAAAGCCAAACGGGTTATGGTGGTGGGTGGTAAAACCGAAGTGAAAGGTGTTTTGAGCCGGCTTCTCGGAGATAGCGGCGCTAAAAAAGCAGCACTCAAATCTGCCTCCCTTGCCATAGTGTCGGGTTTGTCCGGGTGGTCTGCCCGATCATCGGATGAGATCAATCTTAAAAAAGTCATTCACAGTAAAAAACTCCCCGATGGCTTCCCCTATCCCCACCCTGATGGCGCTGAGCGTCGCTTGCGACCCGCTTATTATTACCGCCAGTCATCGGTAATTCCTTACCGCATCGAAAACGGTCGTGTGCAGATTTTATTAGTGGCCTCAAGTAGTATGAAGCATTGGGTTGTCCCTAAAGGAATCCATGAACCTGGCCTGAGTTCTGCGGAATCCGCCGCGATGGAAGCTTTAGAAGAAGCGGGTATTGAAGGGGAGGTCCACAAAAAAGCCCTGGGTCATTACGAATATAATAAGTGGGGTGGCCGCTGCCGTGTCGTTGTCTACGCTATTAAGGTAGAGAGTATAATCCCTGAAAAAAAGTGGCAAGAATCTCATCGAGGGCGTCGATGGTGTTTGCCGGAAGATGCGACGCGTATGGTTCGACAACGAGAGTTGATAGGGATGATCAGAAAACTAGTCGCCAAAGTCACATCCAGGTGATTATTGTGGCCGATTCACTATGAGTCAGGGATTGCGAGTTAACCATCAGGCATTGGCTGTTGTGAAAAACCATTTTGAATCGCTGTGGTGAATACCTGCTTTCAAAAAAGTCAGAGAAAAACTTTTTAATCAGAGGCTTATTGGTGGTTAAGATAAAACAATGATTGCGAAGTTAGTTACCCTTGGAAGTGGTCTTTATGCCTAGTCGGTATCTGGCATTGGTCAGACATGGTCAATACCATCAGCGTGCTGGTGCTCCCAGTGCTTTTCAGCCTTACCCTTTAAATGAAGAAGGGCAGCAACAAGCTTATGATTGCGCTGCTAAGTTACTTGAATTTGTTAAGGAATATCGCGTCCCCATTGCTACTGAAATCCACTCTTCGGTGATGCTCAGAGCCTGGCAAACGGCAGATACGATTCGTTCTGAGTTAAGCCGTTCTGAGTTAAGCCGTTCTCTGTTAAACAAATCTCAGGGTAACCCGTCTCAAGCCAGCGATACCAGAGCTGCCTCTACTCCTGCTTTTGCTTGCACTCACGGCAGTGATTTTTCTATCGTGGAAACGCCATTATTAGGCGAGCGCTGTGTGGGGAGTGTAGCGAATCTGACGGTCGCAGAGGTCGATCAAATATTACGGGATGATCCACGCTATCCATCACCACCTGAAAACTGGAAATCAAATAGTCACTACCAACTGCCCTTTCCTGGGGCTGAGTCTTTGGCACAGGCGGGTAAGCGGGTCAGTGAATATCTCGTGAAACTCTTCGAATCTCAACAAGCGTCATGTACTGAAGGCTGTTTGCAGCTGGTGGTAGGACATGGTGCCGCCTTTCGTCACGCGGCTTATGAGTTGGGCGTGCTGGAAGCCGAACAAATTGCGAAGCTCAGTATGTTTCATGCCACACCGGTGTTTTTACAATTAGAGGATGGCGGCAACTGGAAGCATGTGTCGGGTGCCTGGAAAGTTCGCAAGACCGCCACAGAGGATTTGGACTAATGCCTTTGTCAAACTGTTATGCCTTGCCCAGTTACCAGCGTGACTGTGACAGCAATGCACAACTACCTGTCAGTCCGCAAGACTGGCTAAGCAGTAAACACGGAATACGCCAACGTACCTCGGGTCTCCAAAAATCAAGGGGCACAGTAAAAAAACTGTTGAGTGATCATCGTTGGCAATGGCCAAAACAAGCCATTGTTTTTCTGTCTGACCTGCATGCTGATGGAGAAGCCTTGCTGGCTTCACTAGTGGCGAGTGGCGGCATCAAACGTACTGGCGACAAAGATTATCAATTTAAGTTAACCGCTTTTGGTAAGCGCGCCCTGTTTATCCTTGGCGGGGATTTTTTTGATAAAGGTCCCAGTAATTTGAGAGTGCTGAGGGTCGCTCAGCAACTCAGAAAGAAGCAAGCTGAGGTGAAATTACTGGCTGGTAATCACGACGTGCGAACCCTGATCGGCATGCGCAACGTCGGTAATACTAACGACCCTAAAGATGGCCATTTTTTTGTGCGCATGGGGGCGAAATCCGTTCCTTTCCTGTTAGAAGTTCGTGAAAACTACCTGACCGGTAAAAATGCACTTAAAGGGATACCCAGTAAAAAAACCTGCCGGAACAGACTGTTGCCCGGAGAGCGCTGGTGGCAAGAGTTTCCAGAGCGGGGGAAAGTGGCTATGTCCAACTCGCGGCTCAAAACGGAAATGCAAAAAATTCAGCAAAAAGCTGAACGTTTCGAAGCGATATGTGAGGAAGCCGGTCTCAGCCTTCGTGAAGCCTACGCCGCCGCGCTTAAATGGCAACAACTTTTTTTAAGTCAGCGCGGAGAATTCTATTGGTTTTACAAGAATATGGGGTTGACCTGTCAACGCGGCTCTTTTTTATTTTTGCATGCGGGTCTGGATGATCAAATGGCGATGTTGCTGGCGAAAAAAGGAACCAAAACCCTTAATCGGCAGTTTAAGAAACAATTGAAGGGTAGCCCTTCAGATTTTTACTATGGCCCCGTTGCCAATACCATTCGCACCAAATACCGTAGCATCGACATGCCATTAAGTGGCAAAGGTGCCCGCCATATTCATGAGTCGGGCATCACGGCGATTATCCATGGTCATCGCAATTTACACCGGGGCCAACGTATTGCCTTGCGCAAGAATCTATTGCATTTTGAGTGTGACGTCACCCTTGATCAAGGCTCCCGCAAAAAGGAAGGACTAAAGGGGGATGGTGCTGGTGCGACGATCATTCATCCCCATGGTTATATCCTCGGCATTAGTACTGATTTCGCTAAAATTAAGGTGTTTGACCCTAGGGTGATTTTGGCTTCCTGACCCGACCATCCTGTAACGCAGCTTTTTCAGACTATCTCCTTTGGTTCGGGAAGGCTGGACAGAAATGAAACTAAGGCTTTAACATGGACAATGAAAAATCCAGATTTCGTCATGAATCTTTGCAAGACGGCGACTCCATAAAGGAGTTGTTGCAGGCCATTACCGAGGGAATTGGTAAAGGACAACTGAGTTTTAGCGATGACAATGACGAAATCTTGCTATTACCGAAAGGTTTGCTGCATTTTAAGCTTCGGGCGTCGAAAGAGGGGGGCACCAACAATGTGCGGTTTTCCCTGCAGTGGCGGGATGATACCGATACCGCACCACCCAGAAAGATGCTTAAAGTCAATAAGAAAAAAAGTAGCCGCGTGAAAAAAGAAAAAACAGCATAAAAAAAGGCGGAATAAAAAAAAAGCGACATGATAGAGAAACAGCACCAACTTCCATTCGTCCCCGGAGTGCGCAACGCCGTTCGGGCTGTTGTCATTAGAGATGGCAAGGTCTTATTACTTCAAAAGCGGGATCATAAGGGTGATCGCTACGCCTTACCCGGTGGGGGTCAGGATGTTGGTGAAACGCTCGAGCAAGCATTGCAAAGAGAATGCAAAGAGGAAATTGGCACGGCGGTTATCGTTAAACGCCTGGCCTATGTGGCTGAATTTTTTAAACATCGGGACAGTTTGCCAGCCACCGTAAGACATTTAGTGGAATTTTTATTCCAATGTGAGGTGCCAGAAGGCTATCAACCCGGTAGTGGGTTCCGCCCTGACAAGCATCAGGTCGACGTGGTTTGGGCTCCCATGGCTGAGTTGAAGGCGCTGCCTTCATTTCCGCAACAAGTGGCACTGCCTTTTGTGGATGATAGCCCGGGTTTGTATCAAGGCTTGCTCAATGGGAGCTGATATTTGGGCTTGGATCAGGACGCCAGTGTCTTCGTTAACTCGTCCAGCAGATGTTTGATTTTAAAAAGCGACTCCTTATATTCATCGGCATCCACTGAATCCGCCACTATCCCACCGCCCCCCCAGATGCTTGCCTGCCCCTTGTAACAGGCGATTGTGCGGATCGCGATATTACTCTCCAGACGGCCATTGTGGCCATACAAAAATACACTGCCACAATATATATTTCTGGGGAAATCCTCCAATTCATCAATGATTTCCATCGCTCTTATCTTCGGTGCGCCGGTGATAGAACCTCCGGGCGAGCAAGCCAATAATGCCTGCAACGGAGAGATATCATCTCTTAGTTCAGCGCAAATGTGGCTGACCAGATGGTGCACATTACTGAAGGTTTTCAGCTCGCAGAGTTGTTTCACCTTCACACTTCCGGTCTTAGCCAGATGGCCCAGGTCATTGCGCAGCAGGTCTACGATCATTATGTTCTCTGCCCGGTCCTTGGCACTGTTGAGCAAGTCATTGGCAACGATCTGATCGATACTGGGATCGGGATGGCGCTGGCGAGTGCCTTTAATCGGCTGGGTGCAGATATGACCATTCTCAATGCTGAGAAAACTTTCGGGGGAAAAACTGAGAATATCCCCTTGTCCAGTTTTTAAATAGGCGAAATGGGGTGTTCGGTGCTTCTCAATAATCCTACGGAACAAGGAGTAGGTGTCTCCCTTGTATGTGGCAGTTAGTTGTTGCGTTAGATTAACCTGGTAGCAGTCACCAGCCAGAATATAGGCTTTAATGCGTTGATAAGCTTGTTGATACTGGGTTGATGTCCATTTCGGTGAAAATTCAGACAGCAGTTGGAATGAACGATTAGAGTTCCCAGAGATGCACGGGTCACCGGTGCTGGCGTCAGGATTATCGTTCGTTTTCAGTGCGAGTAAAATGGCATTCAAGGTATTACTGTCTGCAATGTCACCGCTGATGCGCTGTAGCTGGTGGTCCACAGTAAGATAGTTAGTAGGAAAATAAGCCAGCCATAGATCGGCAGGAAGTGATTGATTGCCATCCGCCAGTTCGGAATCCATTGAATGGAGCGGGACAGGGCGGCATCTATCGAAGCCGTGATGGGCTTGCCGGCGACTATAGTCATAACCGATATAGCCAGCCAGTCCACCATTAAAGAATTCATCTGCTGCCTTCTTTGGACCTTGTTTAGCCCGAAACAGTCGGTTGATCATTTCCAGTTGTTGGGGCGAACAGTCAGTTAGCGTCCACTTTGGTTCAAATGCCAGCAATTCATAGTATTTCCCGGATGAAGTTCTGGCGTGCTGCCAAATAAACCCTCGTCGTGTACTTAAGTAATCAATTAGATGTTGTCGTTGCTGATAAGCGATAGCTATCTTGGACATTACTCATCTCGGCTTAAATTAGGTAGCTAAACACTACTTTTTTTAGTCTGCAATGACGCACTGACTAACAGGTGAGAAACGATGGCTCATTGTGTAATACCCGAAAAAAGAGGAGTTGTTCGAAAATGCGGGAGCAGAACGGCAAAATATTGATTTATAGATTACCTTTAGAGGTAATTGGAGAGCACTATCCGCATTTAATGATTTTAAAAGGCCTTGGTTGTCGATTCTTAATTGGGGACACTCTTCAGTTTGCCATTGATGGTCTGGATTTAAAATATCCGACGCAATGGTTATCAAACAGTCAGCGGGCGAATGGTCAAAGAATAGGGAGTATATAACTAGTGCTCATCCAGAAACGCCAGTTTTTGATGGGCACTAACGCAGTACAGGGAAGTACTGCCAAAATCGATCGCCTAAGCGATTGATTTTGCGAGCAAAGTAAAATCGACATTTTACTTTGCGACTCCGCGAAACGGCTTCCATGCCGTCCTCGGGCCACAAGTTGCAGCAGTTGTTCGGTTTCGGCTATCTCAAAACCAAAATGCTAGCGCTGGCCATCACCGCTCGATCGTTGATTGGTATGGCTCATTCGATGGATCTGGCCGTGGTTGCAGAAGGGGTCGAGGAAACGGTCCAGTTAGAGCGCTTGCGTGAATTTAAATGTAATCAGATGCAGGGATACTTAATCAGTCGTCCAGTACCGGCTGAAAATATCATTGAGCTATCGGCACAGTACGGACATGATTGGGCGTCAGGCTTGCGAGAGTCAGCTTGTTAAAGAAACTCTCCCTGTTGTCTATTCCTCCTTTTCCACTTACCAGGTTTTTTTGAAATTCCGTTTAATTGGTCTTCCTGTTCGAATCGATTTAAAAAGACTTGGCAACGGCGTTGGCTGGTTGCATAGTAAAGCTATGGATCGGTTTGCGGAAAAAAATTATTTTGACTTGTCAGGAGACACAATTGATAGCAAAAACAAAACAGCTCATCCTCGTTATGATTTCTGTAGTACTGTCAGGTTGCCTGAGTATACCCGATGGTGTTGAACCTGTTAGTAATTTTGATGTTAATCGTTACCTCGGCAAATGGTATGAAATTGCCCGCTTGGATCATTCCTTTGAACGTGGTCTGGAAAGAGTAACTGCTGAGTATTCGCGACGCGGTGACGGGGGTATCAAAGTAATTAACCGAGGCTACTCTGTTGCCAAAGATGAATGGAAACAATCGGAAGGCAAAGCTTATTTTGTTGATGCTGAGGATAGGGGCTTTTTGAAAGTATCCTTTTTTGGTCCCTTCTACGGTTCTTATGTGGTTTTTGAGTTGGCAGAGGATTATTCCCACGCTTTTATCGCCGGGCCTGATTTATCTTACCTGTGGTTGCTGGCGCGGACACCGGAGGTATCCAAAGAAGTGATGGATCAGTTCAAAGCCATTTCAAGTGAGCTTGGCTTCGATGTTGAAAGTTTGATTTGGGTGAACCACGGCGAGTAATTTATAGTTCGTGGCAAGGGGGGTGTGATGAAGTTGTCGATGGGTATAACCTGGTTAAGTTGGGTCTTGTTTTTGTGGCCGTGAGCGGCAGCCCGTTTTCAGGCAGATCTGCTGTTGATCTACCGCTCCATAGTGCAAAGACCGAGCTGCTGTTACTGTTACTGTCTTTTGGTTTACTGGTGGTATTGACGATTGTCAGTGATAGCGGATTGTTGAGCCGCATACAGTCTTAGGGATGATGTTGCAAAACCTTCCCTGGTTTGCAGGAAATTTACCCGGTTATTCCGAACTGAGCTTTTCTCTCATGGCTTCCAGATTGGCCATCTCTTTCTTCTTTGGCTTTGGGTATCTCAGATGAAGTGAAGCCAGTGTTTGTTCAATAATCTGAGTCACCTTCACTCCACGAGTCACCGCACGGATGGTGGAGTCCTTGCCGGCAGCATCCATGGCCTGAAACACCAGCAGCATGGAGTGCTTATCGTCGGCATAGAGCACTCGTTGCAGATCATCTATTTTGTCGACTATTTTAGATAGTTTCTTCTTCGCCTTTTTGTCGTCCGGGCGGTCGGCAATGATGGTAGGGGCGTTAGCAACGGAAAAGCTGGATTTTTTACCAATAAGAAATTCGTTTTCGATGGCTTTAAACATAGGGTTTTCCTTGTTGGATTAGGCTTTTTACTCTTTCTGGACGCCGTCTTTTCATTCTTTTTCCTCGATCCAACTGATGGTGACCGTCTGTTTGCCCCATTCTCTGGCCTTTTCAACATCGTTGCCCATGTAGATATCGATCTTTTTGGTCCAGCGTTTGTTCATTTTGTCCAGAACCTTGTAGGTGCCCGGCAGTCCTTCGATCCAGATTTCTTTGTTGTGTCCCAAACCCAAATCAAGTAAGTCTCTGGAAACAGCAACGGCCTTCATGCCGGGTTGCAGGGTATCTCCCCAAGCCGCCAAAGTTGGAGTGGCATCGGTTTCAGCAGCGCTAGAGGTATAGGCCGAGGCGCTGACTTCCAGCGATATCTTGTTTTCGCTACAGGCGGTGGTGATACCTACCAGCAGCAACAGGTAGAGCCAGCGGACTGGACGATGTTGATGACGGCTTTTGCTGAACGAATGTCCGATACCATCTGGCTTGGGTTTTGAGCGGTTTAATGACATCAAGCTTTCTCCTTATGCAGAACCTTTGGCTTGTTTGGTAGGTGCGACAATTTATCACTGGTTAGTCCTGGAAATAAACTGGAACTAGTTGATTTTTGAGACGCAGGATTACCAAACCCAATAGGTAGTAATTGTGCCCTCCTTGAATAGTTGTTGGTAGGCTATTTCATGGCTTAGGTATCAATTGGGAATGGATGCAGGAAAGCAAAAACAGAATATACTGTAAGCAGAAGAGGGCTTAGTGCGGTGTTTTTGTGCTCAGTTGAACTTTGAATTACGCTGAAGATGCACCTGAAAAGTCTTGATTTTGCCAGACATTGGTGGATCATCATCCAAGAGTGTGTGGGTTTCAGTCGCTTTGCTTTGCCCCGATCAATTTTCTTAGTACATTTGATGGATAGTCGATAGGCAATCTCGATAGTCAACCGGTAAAAAAGTCGACAGGTCGATAACAAGTAAATAGATAGCCGATAGATATTCGATAGGTAAAAAAATGAAGAGTGGGTTCCGCTACAGTTCAGCCATTGGCTTGTCCATTGTGATGGCACTGACTGGATGTTTCATCGTTTCTTCCCGCGCCGACCAACCGGTGGCAGACCAACGCAATCTGATTAGTGAAGTTCGCGTAGATCAGGATGATATTAATGCAGGCCGGGTAGCTTTTGAAGATTTGTTCTATGCAGGCAAGCACATTTTTTCTAACCGCTTCACTAGTGAAGATCACTACGGTGAAGGCCCAGAAGGCCCGAGGAGAAGTAAGCAGGTTTTTAATGACCGGGAAAATTATCCCTTCCTTCGATTTAATGGACTGGATGCCCAGTCTTGTCTCGAATGTCATATGGCCGTGGGTTTTGCTCCCCAGCAAAACTACCCTGATGATGGTTCCAACATGCGGTTTGCCAAGCAACTCGGATTTACCGGTGGCAGTGCTGGTTTTGCTTCTAATGCCTTTGGTTTAACAAATTTCGCCTGTGATCCCACCAATGTGGAGTGTGACAAAGATTTTTCGACTCGTGGTTTTGTGCGTAATCCACCCCATACTTTTGGTGCAGGCTACGTGCAAACACTGGCAGAAGAAATATCGGGTGAACTTTGGAGCCAACTTGAAGTGGCGCGCTCTAATCCTGGGACGACGGTTGCGCTAACCGCTAAAGGGGTGGAGTTTGGCTCAATCAGTGTTGATGAGCAAGGCAATGTGGATTTGTCCAAGGTAACGGGGGTCAGTGAAGATCTGATTGTCAGACCATTCCAGTGGCGTGGTATCGCGCAGAATTTAAGGAATTTTGTCAGGGATGCGATGAATTTTCATTTCAGTGTGCAGCCCAGCGAATTTCTCCGGGAAAATCCAGAGGAAAATGATATGGATGGCAAGGAGGATGAAATTCTCGAAGGCGAAATTACCGCAGTGACTACTTTCCTGGCCTTCATCAGGCCGCCAGTGGAATCCTCGGATGGACTCAATGGGGATCAAGTGGCTCAGGGTAAAGCGGCCTTTGCTAAGGCGGGTTGCGAGTCTTGCCATAAACCAACGCTAACCATTGACGTTCCGTACGCTAGCATTCGTGATCCCCGTTTCGATGAGAACTTTGAGAGTCTGGTGCAAATGCAACTGCCCAGTGTCAATGTAAAAGCCTTCCGCGCGTCTTCTGAGCATGGAACCCGGTTTATTACTCATCCCAGTCGTTTTTCCCCAACCTTGCAGAAAATCCGTGCTAAGGACGACAGTGGTGATTTTAAATCACTCCAATATAGCTCTGAAGCGCCACAACAAAGCGGTATGAAAATTTCTAATGCAGTAGATTCTGAACCGACTTTTTTTAGCCGGAATCTGAATTTGGATGATGGTCCACCCGAGACTTTGCCCAGATTAGCCAGTGAGGCTAACGGCAGCGTCCGTGTACCGCTGTACAGTGATCTGAAACGGCATAAGATGGGCACTAATCTGGCTGAACCTTTCACACAAATGACCGATGGTGGGCATGATATTGCAGGTGATGTATTTTTAACCCGCCCTCTTTGGGGGGTGGCCGATACCGGGCCCTGGCTCCATGATGGTCGGGCCTTGACTCTGACTGAAGCCATTATGATGCACAGGGGTGAAGGTAGCGAGGCTAATGACTCCATCGACCTGTTTGAAAAGACGCTTTCTGATGCTGAGCGCAGGGCATTGAAAATCTTTTTGAGCAGCCTGCGATTGCCGACCATGCGCTAAAGGTTTTAAGTGAACCATGGCTAATTGGACATATGAAAAAGGATGGTATGACATAGGACAGGGTACCCATGCCTGGTTGCAGCCTGATGGCTCCTGGGGCTGGAATAATGCGGGCTTGATTGCCGATGGTGGGGAAGCCTTGCTGGTCGATACCTTGTTCGATTTAGCCCAAACCAGGCTTATGCTCAAAGCGATGCAGAAAGTCATCCCAGCCGCTCAGCCCGTTAAAACAGTGGTTAACACCCATGCGAATGGAGATCACTGCTGGGGCAATCAACTGGTAGCAGGAGCAGAAATTATCGCCTCGGAAAAAGGTGCCTTGGAAATGGCAGACTTTAAGCCCGAGATGATGGCCAAGTTGATGAAGGTCGCCAGAGTGTTGGTTGCTATGGGCAAAGGCGGAGAAGTGCTGGGCCGGGCTTTTGGTGCTTTAGGCGTCACCAAATTTGCCGCTTTGTGTGAGGCTGCCCCCTTCGTTCATGAGGTGTTCGGAGACTTTGATTTTAACGGAATTGAACTAACCGAGCCGACGAAGACCTTTCATCAGCAACTGGATATCACCGTTGGCAGTAAACGGGTGGAATTGATTGAGGTCGGTCCCGCCCATACCAAAGGTGATATTCTGGCATGGTTGCCAGACGATAAAGTCGTCTTTACAGGTGACATACTCTTTATTGAGGGTCATCCTATCGTTTGGGAAGGGCCTGTGGCGAACTGGATTGATGCCTGCGATAAAATTCTCGCTATGGATGCGGATGTGATTGTACCGGGACATGGCCCGATTACAGATAAGCGTGGCGTCGCTCAGGTCAGACATTATTTACAGTACCTGTATTCGGAAACTAAGAGGCGTTTTGATGCTGGCCTTACCGTAGAGCAGGCGGCCAGAGATATACAGTTAACCGAGTTTAAGCATTGGTCAGAAGCAGAGCGCGTGGTGGTTAATGTATCCACAATCTATCGGGAGCTGTCCGGTGTGGCTGAATCCGGTGATATCATTCAATTATTTGCCGCTATGGCGCGATTGTGGCGGGACTTAAAGCAAAAGGGCTGAAAGCAGGATAGGGAACCGGCTCACGTTGTTTGCTTAGGCCAGTGGCTTAGGTGTTATTTTCAGGCTGGAACTAAAAGCAATTAAAGCAGTTGCAGCCGTTATACAAAGAAGGTTGCTGGTGCCAAAATGACTACTGTATAACGATTTCCGCCGATGCGGGGTAACAGACACAGGGATAGATTGCATTACCAATTCTCGCGCCGACAACGTCGCCGGATATTAATCTGGTTTTGCAGGTTCCGCACATGCCGGTACGACATCCATGAACCATCTTGATTCCATTGGCTTCAGCACTTTCTAACAAGGTCTTGCCCTGATCTTTTGCCGTCAGGGTAAAACTCTCGTTACTGGAGGCCAAATGCACCATTACCTTTCCCTGGAAAGCACCGTCAGCCCCGCCGGGTTCAAGTGGGGCTGGAGTGAAATTTTCTAAATGCAGGTGATTCATATCAAAGTCGATGCTTTGCAACACGTCAATGACATGGTCACGGAACCCGGTCGGACCACATAAGTATATTGCGGTATCTTTCAAATCGGAAAAAAGCGGATTCAGTTCTGCCGTGAGTCTATTGTTTTGGTGATAGCCTTGAGTCTCGCCCGGAGCTTCGTTTGTTTGTTCCGGTCGTGGGTCAGAAAAGCTCATTACCAGTTGTTTGATTAATGAATGGCTTTCCAATTGTGGTTTGAAAATAGTATGAGCCGCTGAGAGTGAGCGATAATACATTCTGATTTCAGGAGCCTTTACCCCAGCGTCTTCTTTGTCACTAAATTGATTCAGAATGGCAAAGCAGGGGGTTATGCCAGAGCCGGCACAAATAAACAGGAGTTTCTTCTGGTCCTGGTAGATGAAGCGCCCCCGGGGACCACTTAAATCCAATACTATCCCGGGTTTCGCCTGTTGATGCAGCCAATTGGATACAAGCCCTGCGGGCTGGCTTTTTACTGTAATCCCAATAGTATGCTTATAGGTGTCAGAGTTGCTTCTTGCTTTTTTGTCTGAGTTCGAGCGAGGGGCTGGAAAATTACCTGATTGGGATATGGTATAGCACCGTTTAATGGGCGCGGTATGAGCTTCAACGGATTGAGTATCCCTCCCTTCATTTAGCTGAGATGGGTCGATCGATAACTCAATGTGCTGTCCGGGAACAGGAGCCGCGAAATGCTGATTAGGAAGCAGCACAAAAGTTTTGGTGGTTGGTGTTTCCTGGATCACATCGACAATCAGCGCTTTGCAGTCATAGGTCCACAAATACTTGCTTAGCCGGTGTAAGCCCAGGTTCATGGAATTGCTGATAAAATACTCGAGCCATTCCCTGCCAAGCAGCCGGATTAGTTGGTGGTACACCCATGACTTCAGGTCAGGCATGTGCACCTTCTTTGGTCAGAAAGGGTTTGCATTGAGAGCTCAGGGCAGGAGTGTCTTTAAAAGAATACTTCCACAAGCAACCGATATAGTTGCTAATGGCTTGACGCCAGTTGTCATTGCATTTGTAAGGCAGATTGTACTGATCACAAACCGCCCGCACTTCCACCGCAAGATCCGGGTATCGATGGGAGGGAATATCAGGAAACAGATGGTGCTCGATCTGATAGTTTAAATGACCCCATAGAATGCTCTGCCAGCGATTGCCCTTAAAATTTACTGAGGAATCGAGTTGGGATACGTACCATTTACCTTTGTTCTTGATTGCATCTTCTGGTTGCAGAGGTTCGGTCAAATGGGTCGCTTGGATGGTGAGGGCAATCCAGTAATTGTTGACTATATCGACCAGCAGATTAATCAGGAGTACCTTGAAAAAGCTGAAACCAGTAAACAGTGCCAGCAGGGGAAACAGACCGTATTCTTTGGCTACCACGCGCAACACGGATTTAGCGTGCCTTTTCCTGATGTCCCGCTTAGTCAATGATTCTGGATTCAGGAATGTGGCGTAACCTTTATTGCCCTCTGGAAAACGCTTTTCTCGGAATTCATCCCCTTCGCCAAAATTCTGACCGTTGAAGCGGTAGAGCATTAACGGATAAACATAAAACAAATAGATCGGCACCTGGAAGTAATGCCATACCGTGTGAGGAACGTTCTTATTGGTTCTCAGAATTCCATGGGCAAGATCAGGGTCCACTTCATCCACATTGGTGTAAACATGATGGATGCCATTGTGTTCAATGCGCCAGGCGGTCTCGTCTACGGGGGCCTTCCAGCGAAAGTTTTTGGTGTGGAATTGCGGTATCTCGGAAAACGAATCGTACTGCCCATGGAGTACGTTATGACCAATTTCAATTGACTCTATATTGCGGTGCAAAAACAGAAAGGGTGCGCCGATAAGCGCCAGCGGTCCTGGTAAGATCCAAATCAGTGTACGTCCGATGATCTCAAATATTCTGGAAAAACGTCGAAGGCTCAGGATGTAACGAACATCTTTGCTACCGAGTTTTTTGCTGGTTCTTTGCTTAATGGACTCGAATGCCTGGTGGATTTCATCATAATTGATGCTGTCAGTTTGCTTGTCCTGGTAAGACTTATCCCGGTAAGAATTGCGCACACCTGCCATGAGTTCGATGACTGCCCGTTGATTGATTTAATTTATTGATATAGGAATTTTGATAACTAAAGATTCGCAAAAATAAGGGCGTCACCATATACGACAATGCTCTATAAAGCCTGTTAAATATTCGTTTGATCAGACTTATTGACTAATCTGGTCGAGCTTGTTGCCATGTCAGTGTCCATTACGAGTAAGTAACGTATTGACGCTGAGGCTATCAGGGGTGTTTAACTGCTGATTAGCCCCCTAAAATGGTACGCCTCGACTTCATCCCGTATGAAAATTGCGTTCAACTAATATAGTAGGAGAACTTACATGAAATGCCATTTAGCTTTGGTACTAATGACTGCGTTTATGCTGGCTGGTTGTGTTGCTCAGTCTACCTATGATGAAGCCTTGACGACTGGGCAGGAGCTGGAAGCTCAGGTCAAGCAACAAATGTCTGAAATTACGACTTTGAGTGAGCAAAATGATGAACTCATTCAACAGGTTGCAGAATTGACTAAAGATCGCTCTATGCTCGCTAGTGAAAAAGCGGCTATCGAAGCAGAGCTGCAGGCCCGTGAAGATGCGCTTACTGATAAAATCGACGAACTCCGATCAACCTTTTCTGAGGAAATGGACGAGAATTCCGTGCGTATAGAGCGCCTGAAGAATGATATTAAAGTGGACCTGTCAGACGACATACTGTATCCCTCGGGTCGGGCTAACCTAACAGAGAAGGGGCGGGAGGTTATAACAAAAGTAGCTTCTCAGTTGGCAAATTCTCCTTACCTGATCCGCATTATTGGCAACACTGATAATGTGGCTATCTCTGAGCGTCTTGCTGAGCGCTTTCCCACCAACTGGGATTTGGCCGCCGCCAGAGCAGTGGGAGTGGTGCGCTTATTACAACAAGAAGGGGTTAATCCTGCCAAAATTGAAGCGGTTTCGAGAGGCGAGCATTATCCTGTCGCTGCTAATGACAGCGAAGATGGGCGAGCGAAAAACCGCAGAACGGAGATACTCCTGCGTGTTCAGTAGATTTTGGATTTGCCCGGCTACCAATGTTTAGGTGGTTGGGCTGGTTTTTTATTGTACAATTTGCATGCTATGGGTTCGGTTGGAGAGCATCCTAAGCCACGCAACTATATGATAGATAACAAAAACCACTAGAATTTCCATGACAGTGAGTAACCATCAGTAAAATCCTGTATAATACCCGACAAATTTGATCGAGTTATGATCAATCCCCACGATCATACGTCTGAAGCTGAATACAAAGGATTCATTTTTGAAAATGGTGGTCATTAATTGATCGATCGGTATAAAATATTTCCAGAAGTATCCTGAATACTTCCCGATATATTTCAGCGTGCAGCTCCCAGTAGCATCGATAAGTTTCCTTATATTTCAAAAAAAATAAAGAGTTTTACGGCACAGCTTGATTCCTTAGGAGATTCCGCCTGGCATCAACGGGAGGTTATCGACTTTAAAAACAGTAGAGACTTTTGGGAATGTTGGCGTATAACAGTCGAGGATCGCATAAATGATGCGGGACCACGGGCAAGCAAAGTACAGGAAGAAGAGTATGACAAGCTATCCACAACACCGCGGTGTGCAGCAAACGGAGCAGGGCTTACAGGGACTGTATCATCCAGAATTTGAGCATGATGCGTGCGGTATCGGCTTTGTGGCCAATTTGAAGGGCAAGCAATCTCACCAAATCGTCGAGAATGCTTTGACCATGCTGACCTGCATGGAGCACCGGGGTGGCACCGGTTTCGACGTGAATAGTGGTGATGGAGCTGGCTTGCTAATTCAAATTCCTCATGACTTCCTTGCTGAGGAAGCCACTGCCCTTGGTTTTACACTACCTGATGCAGGTGAGTATGGTGCGGGAATGTTTTTCTTTCCTCGTGATCCGGAAGAGGCCAAAGCCTGCAAAGAGATGTTTAACGAAAATGCCGGTATACTCGGTTTTGAAGTGCTGGGATATCGCCCGGTGCCACGTGATAATTCAGATTTGGGGCAGGCTGCATTAGAGACAGAGCCTGTTGTAGAACAGGTCTTTTTACGGCGATCAGATGGCCTTAGCCAACAGGAGTTTGAGCGTAAACTTTTTGTGTTGCGTAAGTTCTCTACTCATCGGGCAAATAGAGGAGTCACCCAGGTACGAGATAGTTTTTACGTCGCATCCTTATCCTCCCGCACTATGGTCTACAAAGGACAGCTCACCACTGCTCAGGTCAGGAATTACTATCTGGATTTGCAGAATGATAAAGTGGTTTCTACTCTGGCCATGTTTCATTCCCGTTTTTCTACCAACACCTTTCCCGCATGGCGACGCGCTCAACCATTCCGTTATCTCTCCCATAACGGCGAAATTAATACGGTAAAAGGCAATATTAATTGGATGCGGGCGAGGGAAGCCCTGTTTGAGTCGGTCAATTTTTCAGAGGCCGAGCTTAAAATGCTGCTGCCCATCTGTAATCGCGGTAACTCGGATTCGGCTAATCTGGATATGGCGATTGAACTGTTAGTGCTCAGTGGTCGTCCGTTGGCGCAAGTGATGATGATGGTTATTCCTGAAGCATGGCAGACCCAGGAAGACATGGACTCGGTCAAGCGGGCCTTCTACGAATATTACGCCTGCATCATGGAGCCCTGGGACGGTCCGGCTTCGGTTTCCTTTACTGACGGCAATGTGATCGGTGCTACCCTTGATCGCAACGGACTGCGTCCATCCCGTTACCTGGTCACTGATGATGGTACTGTAGTGATGGGTTCCGAAACCGGAGCGCTTTGTGTCGATCCTGCCCGGGTGGTTAAGAAAGGTCGTCTCCAGCCAGGTAAAATTTTTGTTGCCGATTTACAGGAAGGTCGCATCATTAGTGATGATGAGGTGAAGACGAAAATTGCCTCCAGTCGACCGTATGCCACTTGGTTGCGACAGCACAAGATCGTACTGGACGAATTGCCAGCACCTCAGGTGCAGGTGCATCAGCCCACTTTAGCTTCACTGCACAAGCACCAAAAGGCCTTTGGCTACACCGTAGAAGATCTCAATATTATCCTTCTGCAAATGGTGGAGACCGCCAAGGAACCCTTGGGGGCGATGGGGAATGATAATCCGCTGGCGGTGCTTTCAGACCGTCCTCAGCATCTATCCGCCTACTTTAAACAGCTGTTCGCTCAGGTGACAAACCCACCCATTGATCCCATCAGGGAAGAAATGGTGATGTCACTACGCACCTATGTGGGTGGTTCCTATAACCTATTGAGTGAAACTCCGCAGCATTGCCACAAGGTTGAGATCAAGCAACCCGTCCTCACCAACGAACAGTTGATGAAGTTAAAATATGTTGATCACAATCATTTTCAGGGTAAATCCATTGGCACCACATTCCGGGCCAATGGTAATCCAGACGAGTTGAAAAAGGGCATCGAAAGGATGTGTCGCTATGCCCGTGACGCGGTTCAGGATGGTTATTCCATCCTGATTCTCAGTGACCGCAATGTAGATTCAGATCACGCAGCGATTCCTTCTCTGCTGGCTACCGCTGCTGTCCACCACAACCTGATCCAACATAATTTGCGGGCCAAAGCAGATATCGTGGTGGAAGCCGCCGATGTGATCGAAACCCATCATTTTGCCACCTTGATTGGCTATGGAGCTTCTGCAGTCAACCCTTATCTCGCCATCGCGACCCTGCTTGAAATGCGCAATGAGGGTGTGCTGGACACCCATCTGAGCGATAACGAGGTGATTGCCAAATACACCAAAGCGGTGGGGGGTGGCCTGCTCAAAGTCTTTTCAAAAATGGGTATTTCAACACTGCAATCTTATTTGGGTGCGCAGATATTTGAAGCCTTGGGTATTAACTCAGATGTTATTGAAGAGTATTTCACTGGCACTATCAGTCGCATCGAAGGGATCGGTCTGCAAGAAATCGCCATTGAAGCTCTAGCCCGTCATCGTCAGGGATTTCCTCCTGAAGACCGTATTATGGTGGATAATCAGTTGGACTCCGGTGGTGAGTACGCGTGGCGTCACGATGGCGAGCGTCATTTGTTTAACCCCACTACCATTCGGTTGTTGCAGCATTCCACGTCAGCTAATGACTACGATCTGTTCAAGGAATATACCCGCCAGGTCGACGATCAGAGCCATGAAGCCTATACCTTGCGTGGATTATTGGAATTTCAAAGTGATCGTCCCCCGGTACCCTTGGACGAAGTGGAGCCGGCGGAAGATATTATGTGGCGCTTTGCTACCGGTGCGATGTCCTTCGGTTCTATTTCCTGGGAAGCTCATACTACCCTGGCTAAGGCCATGAATCGCATCGGCGGAAAAAGCAACAGTGGTGAAGGTGGCGAAGATCCGATCCGGTTTAAGCCCGATGAGAATGGCGACTTGATGATTTCACGTATCAAACAGGTGGCGTCCGGGCGTTTTGGCGTCAATAGTTATTATCTCGCCAACGCCGATGAATTACAGATTAAAATGGCCCAAGGCGCGAAGCCCGGAGAAGGCGGTCAGCTACCAGGTCATAAAGTGGATGCCTGGATTGGCCGGGTGCGTGGATCAACGCCGGGTGTCGGATTGATTTCGCCGCCGCCTCATCATGACATTTATTCTATTGAAGATTTGGCTCAGTTGATCTTCGATTTGAAAAATGCCAACTGTAATGCCCGGGTCAACGTGAAGTTGGTATCCGAAGCCGGAGTAGGTACCATCGCTTCCGGCGTGTGTAAAGGCTATGCCGATGTGGTGCTGATTTCCGGATACGATGGTGGCACCGGTGCATCACCTCTGAGTTCAATCATGCATGCGGGTTTGCCTTGGGAGTTAGGGTTGGCTGAGACCCATCAGACCCTGGTGCGTAACCGACTACGCAACCGAATCACTGTGCAGACCGATGGTCAGATGAAAACTCCACGGGACCTTGCCGTGGCGACTCTGTTGGGTGCAGAGGAGTGGGGCGTGGCGACCGCGGCACTGGTGGTAGAAGGTTGTATCATGATGCGTAAGTGTCACTTGAATACTTGTCCAGTGGGTATTGCTACGCAAAACAAGGAATTAAGAGCCCGATTTAATGGCAAAGTTGAGCATGTGGTGAATTTCTTCAAAATGCTGACTCAGGGTTTGCGGGAAATAATGGCTGAACTCGGTTTTCGCACGATCAATGAAATGGTCGGCCAAAGTCAGGTGCTAAAAGCTCGTGAGCAAATAGACCATTGGAAGTTTAAAGGCGTGGATTTATCCCCCATTCTTTATAAAGAGCCAGCCCGGGAAGGGGATGAACTTTACAATGCTATTCAGCAAAAGCACCTGATCGATGACATACTTGATCGCCGTTTGATTGCAGATGCCCATGCCGCTCTGCAAGACCAGCAGCCGGTGCAACTGGAATACGATGTGGTCAATACCAATCGCTCCGTTGGTACTATGTTGTCTAACGAAATCAGCAAGCGTTATGATGCTGATGGTTTGCCAGAAGACACCATCAAAGTGAAGTTTAATGGGTCGGCAGGGCAGAGTTTTGCCGCCTTTGGCGCGAAAGGATTGCGTTTTGAGCTAGAAGGTGATGCTAATGATTATTTCGGCAAAGGACTATCTGGCGCTGAGTTGGTGGTTTATCCGCCGAAAGAATCTCCTTTCGATCCTCGTGAAAATATCCTGATTGGTAATGTGGCGTTCTTTGGTGCCACTGGAGGTCAATCTTTCATCCGCGGTATTTCTGGAGAGCGATTCTGTGTGCGTAACTCCGGCGCAGTCGCTGTAGTGGAAGGAGTGGGTGATCACGGTTGTGAATATATGACTGGCGGCATCGCCGTTGTACTTGGCAATACCGGGCGTAATTTCGCCGCCGGTATGTCTGGAGGCGTCGCCTATGTATTGGATGCGGCAGGTGATTTTGCTGCTAAATGCAATATGGAAATGGTGCAGCTTGAAGCCTTAGAAGACCAGAGCGATGTGAATGAGTTGAGGTTTTTAATAGAGAAACACCTTGCCGCCACCGGTTCAGAGGTGGCGGCTGAATTGCTGGCGGATTGGCAGCATAGCATCAGTCGATTTGTCAAAGTTATGCCGGTGGATTACAAGCGCATGCTGGGCTATATGGCAGCGGCCCGGGAGACGGGCAAATATCAGAATGAAAACGAAGTGGCAGAGGCGGCATTTGATATGCACCTGCAAAATCTGTCTAAAGCATAACGGAGATTGATCAATGGGAAACCCCACAGGATTTTTACAAGTAGAACGGGACTTGCCTAAGGATCGGGACCCGGCTGCAAGACTAATCGATTGGCAAGAGATTCACGACCATATGCCCGAGCAGGAGTTGCAGAAGCAAGCCTCGCGTTGCATGGATTGCGGTATTCCTTTTTGCCAGTCCGGGATGTCGCAGTATGCACCTGAAGTAGCAGGCTGCCCGGTTAACAATTTGATTCCGGAATGGAACGATTTGATCTACCGTGGCCAATGGAAAGAGGCTCTGAACCGCTTACATAAGACCAATAATTTTCCAGAGTTTACCGGACGGGTGTGTCCGGCACCTTGCGAAGGTTCTTGTGTTTTGGGCATTAACTCTGATCCGGTCACCATAAAGCTGCACGAATTGGAGATTATCGAAAAGGGCTTCAAGGAAGGTTGGGTGCAACCCAATGTTCCTCCTCGTCGCACCGGAAAGAAGGTCGCAATCATTGGGTCGGGGCCAGCAGGATTGGCCTGTGCCGCTCAATTGAACCAGGCAGGACATACTGTCACTGTTTACGAGCGCGATGATCGTATCGGTGGTCTGCTGATGTACGGCATTCCTAATATGAAACTACAAAAGGAATTTGTGGATCGCCGTTTAGATATTATGAAGTCGGAAGGCATCGAATTTATAACCAATACCGAAATCGGCAAAGACATTCCGGCCAAACAGCTTGAGCACGATTTTGACAGTGTGGTGATTGCCACTGGTGCTACCGTGCCCCGGGATTTGCCCGTACCAGGCAGAGATCTGAATGGCATTCACTTTGCCATGGAGTACCTCAGCAAAAATACCAAGAGTCTGTTGGATAGCCATCATCAGGATGGTGAATATATCAATGCCAGAGATAAGCATGTGGTGGTGATTGGTGGCGGTGATACAGGAACCGACTGTGTGGGCACCGCCCTCCGGCATGGTTGTGCCAGTGTGACTCAGCTGGAAATCATGCCTCAGCCAGCGGACGAACGACCCGAAGATAATCCCTGGCCGGAATGGCCCAAGGTGTTGTTAGTGGACTACGGACAACAAGAAGCCATCGCTAAACAAGGTGCCGACCCCCGTGGTTACATGATTATGACTAAACGCTTTGAAGGGGATAAAGACGGTAATGTCAAAGCCCTGCATACGGTTAAAATCGAGTGGGATAAAGATGCCAACGGACACATGGTGCCGAAAGAGATCCCGGGGACTGAGCAAGTCTATCCAGCCGATATTGTGTTACTGGCGATGGGATTTCTGGGTCCAGAAGCCGGTGTGCTGGATGAATTAGGCATCGAAAAAGATCAGCGTTCGAACGCCAAAGCAGATTATGATGTTTTTCAAACTAACCAGACCGGTATTTTTGCTACCGGCGACGCCAGGCGTGGACAGAGCCTGATTGTATGGGCGATTGATGAAGGCCGCCGAGCGGCACGGGAAGTGGATGCCTATTTAATGGGACACAGCTATCTGCCTTAGTCTCCAGGCTGTGGTTTGCTATCGCAAATCCAACGGCTTATTTGCAATCAATATCGGGTCTAAAGGGAAAGTCCTTGTTTGTTTGCGGCTTTGAAAGAATATAAGCATCTGCTTGCTGGTAATCCATAGAGATTCCGTATCATAATAATGGCGTTGGTATTCTCAGCCCTACCTTGAGCCGATAAGCGAACGAAATCAAGGTCATGCCGCTTGATCAGGCCGGGCAATCCGAAAGCCAGCAAGGCCAGGCATGATAAAAACCAGTGAGGCGTTTTCGTGTGGTATCCCACCCTTCAACCCCGAGTTGAAACCCGATTTACAACCCGATTTAAACCCGTTATTTGCAAACACCTGGTGCTTTTGTCTTTCTGCGCATGGTTGGCAGGCTGTGCCCAGCATGGCTATGTTGATACTACGCCGGCACAGCAGGATACTACGCCGGCACAGCAGGATACAGTGCCAGAGCATCAAGCTTGTAGCGGGGCGTGGAATCAATTTGTCGATAGGGTTGATGAGGCGGGTGCTTTCGATGCTCAGGATTGGCCCATACCTGAATATTCTTATCTGCGTATGGACAGAACTTCTGCTTTTTTCTTATCAAGGGGCGATTCATTGCGAGGCGGCCTCTACCCTCAAGCAGAGATGAATTGGACTCAGCGTAAGACTTGGTTGGCGCAAGCCTATACAAGAGGCAAGCAGGCCCGTCAGATCGAAAACAGCAAACTGTCAACACCTGTGGATCTGAATTATCTGGAAAGCTGCTTAGAAGAAAAGCAAGCGAGTCTGCTCTACAGCGACGAATTTTGGCGTTATCTGAATTCTGTGGAGTATCCAGACCGTTATTCTACCTCTCGTCAGTTCTTTGGTTTGTATTATCTATTCCGGCCGGTGGTGAGTTGGCAAGTGGATGCTTTGAATGAGCGGGTTACCGGAATATTTCAAAACTATGAGAGTAACTATGATTGGCGCTACTATTATTGGAAAGACGAGCATGGGCAATACGAACGTCGGCAGCACGAACATTGGCATGACGGTCCCGATCAAGACCAGTTATTGAATAACGAACAGGGGAAGCGAGCGCAGGTAACTGACGGACTCAGCCTACAGGCAAAACAGGCAGCACGGGATTGGCAAACAATTCAGCAGATTCTCGATTCAGACAGGCAACGGGATGCTCTGGGAAAGCCGTTATTTAATCAACAGCAAGCACAGGATCTGTTGCGGTTTTACCGACCGGTTATTGGAATGGAAATGGGTCACGGGGATGATCGTATTGGACGACCACAAAGTTCGGCTGAGCAATGGAGCGTTGATGATCAGCCCGCGGTGTACACCTTATTGACCACGGTGCACTGGAATGGTGAATGGGTTCCTCAGCTGGTTTATCACTGGTGGTATCCGAGCCGGCCAGCGGTGGGTTGGCTGGATATTTTAGCGGGTGAATTGGGCGGTTTGATTTGGCGGGTGACATTAGATTGGCAAGGAAATGTGTTGTTTTATGACAGCATTCACCCCTGTGGTTGCTACCACAAAGTGTATCCAGCACAAAGGAATATCCATTTCACAGGCACTTCGTCGGATGAAGAAGCGTTGTTGGTGCTGCCTGTGCTCCATCCAGGTCCAGGTTATCAACCCCTGATCTATATTTCGTCCATCGCCCACTATGTGGTGGGCCTAAGCTTCGAGCAAGCCAATGATTTAACGGAAGCTAATGATTTAGCAGAACCTCCCCTCGCAAAACCAGAGACGAAACCAGAGACGAAACCAAAAAAGCCCGCAAGCCCGTCTTCCGCTTATGGTTATGAATTGAGTGACTATGACGAACTAAGGCGTCAGCCAAGCGGCGACAGATATCTGTTTGGAGCAGACGGATTGGTAGCTGGCACTGAGCGCCTCGAGCGCTTTTTACTGTGGAACATGGGGGTTTATTCTCCCGGCGGAATGCGACAATGGGGGCATCATGCCACGGCCTTTGCCAGTCGGCGACATTTTGATGATCCATTGTTTTTTGAGCGCTATTTTACGCTTTCCGATGTTCCTGACACCGCCGTTGGAAAAATTACTCGCGGCAAGTAAAAAGTGCGCAAGATGGTATTTCAATGAGCACCTAAGAGTGCTCTATTCAACACCGCTATCTGGTTTTCATCCTGAAACGGCTTCCATGCCGTTTCGCGGAGTCGTAAAGTAAAATGTCGATTTTACTTTGCTCGCAAAATCAATCGCTTAGGCGATCGATTTTGGCAGTACTTCCTTGTACTGCGTTAGTGNCCATCAAAAACTAGCGTTTCTGGATGAACA
>JGI12048J13642_10215492_pt1 | contig 24433 bp, 14 predicted proteins | sample ElkSlonscriptome_16_FD_13642 | JGI IMG/M metagenome (IMG submission 13642)
TGCGACACTACTTCGATACACAAGAGGGTATCATTCATTACAAACGCGAACATCGTCGATTGGAGTGGGCGACAAGATTCGCTGCGATAGCCTGCTCGATCACACTTTGGTTTGTCTTCGCCTATCACGCCGACAAGATCCAACGAACCTTTGTTGTACCGATCGAGTACCGCAACCTGCCAGCCGGCTTCGAAATCGAGTCACCGAAACCGACGCATGCCGAGGCCACCCTGTCCGGTCCTGAACCAACGTTTTCGATGCTCGACGCGACTACGTTGGCCGTATCGTTGGAGATCGAGGAGCAGAATGGCAAACGCTTTGGGTTGGAATCCAGAGATCCTACGACCTGTCCAACGCATGGAACGCTTTTGGGCCAGGTGCAAAAAATGTTTCAAGCGTCTAACTTATGTAGGACAACGAGTCGGGAGGGGAGGGGACGGGATGGGACGGGCGGCCCGTTGGGCACGCGGTTTAACGTTGTTATGAGTTTTCTGCTAAGCTCTTGAACGCCTCCTCGCTGAGAATCTCGACCCCCAGCTTCTGGGCTTTTTCCAATTTGCTGCCCGCTTTTTCGCCAGCGACCAAGTAGTCCGTGTTCTTACTAATACTGCTTGATGCTCGGCCTCCAAGCTTCTCAATCCGTTCTTTGATCTCATCGCGCGTGTAGTGGGCGAGCGTTCCAGTGACGACAAATGTCTTACCCGATAAGGGTCCTTCTTCGGATTCCGTTGAAGCGATCGGCTGGCTCAGATCGACACCGACCGACTCCAGATCTTCCAAGATCGCCGATCCATAATCGCTGTGCAAAAATTCGTGGATGCTTTGAGCGATCGCTTCCCCGATTTCATGAATCGTTGCTAAGTCTTCGACCGACGCCCGGCGTAATTCGCCGATCGTGGGATAGGCTTTCGAAATCAACTGCGCTACTCGCGGCCCGATGTGCCGAATCGATAGCGACGACAAGACTCTCGCTAAACCTCTCGAGCGACTTGCTTCGATACCTGCGATCAAATTATCAGCGTTCTTTTGGCCGACTTGGACATCGATCATCTTGCCCTTTTTGCCTTTCCGTTTGCGGGTCCAGTTCAAGTTTGCGACTTGTTCAGCCGTCAAACGATATAAATCCGCGTAGCTGGCGACCATTTCACGGTGGATCAACAAATCGACAAACTCTTCCCCTAACCCGTCAATATCCATTCCCGTACGGCTGCCAAAATAGATCAATCGCTGGCGAAGCTGGGCTGGACAACTCGGATTGGGACAGCGGATGTAGACACCGCCCTCGTCTCGAACCAACTCGGTTTCGCAGACAGGACAGTGGGTGGGAAATTGGAACGGAGCGAGTTCACGGTTGCGTTCATGCTTCTCAACCCGAACGACTTTGGGAATGATTTTTCCTGCTTTCTCGACAATCACCACATCGCCGACGCGAACATCCAATCGCTCGATTTCATCGGCATTGTGAAGCGACGCGCGTGACACCGTCGTTTCAGCAATTTCCACTGGCTGCAAATGAGCGACAGGCGTGATCGTACCCGTCTTGCCAACTTGCACGCTGATCGATTCGAGCGTCGTGGTGGCTTCATAGCGTTCGAATTTGTATGCGATCAACCAGCGCGGACTCTTGCTGCGAATCCCCAATTCATCCCTCTGGTCAAAGCGATTGACCTTGAACACGATGCCGTCCACTTCGAAGGGAAGGTCGGGCATCGCTTCTTCTAAAGCCGCAACCGCTCGGAGCGCTTCGGTTGAACTTTTAAGCAACTGAACATTGGGAGTCGGTGGGATCCCAAGCATTCCGACTTCGTTCAAAAACTGTATATGGTTTTCAGCACGGAGTCCCTTTGTTTCGCCAACACCGTGGCAAAAGAAACGCAGATTACGCTGGGCTGCAGTCGCAGGATCGAGCAGCCGAATCGTGCCGGCGGTTACGTTGCGAGTGTTCTTGTAGGGTTCACTGCCGGCTTCGGTTTGCCGAACGTTCAAATCCGCCAAGTCGGAATTGGTCATGTAAACTTCGCCGCGAACTTCTAAAACGTCGGGGACCCTGTCGCCGACCAGACGCAGCGGCAGATCGCGAATCGTGCGAATGTTATGCGTGATATCGTCACCGACTTGCCCGTTGCCTCGCGTCAGTGCCATCACCATCGCACCGTGTTCGTAGCGAATCGATGCCGCGACTCCGTCAATCTTGTATTCCATTACCCACTCGGTCGGCCCGCCAAGTGATTTCTCGGTTCGGTCAAAATAGGCTTTGAGCTCTTCGCGGCTGTAGGTATTATCGATCGACAACATCGGCACGACGTGCGGTACTTGAACGAGATGCTCGACCGGTGCATCCCCGACTCGCTGCGTCGGCGAATCGGATGACAACCATTCCGGATGCATCGTTTCAAGCTGTTTCAATTCCTCAAGCAAACGATCGTACTCAAGATCGGTCACCGCCGGTTTCGCTTCGACGTAGTACAAATGATCGAGCCGCCGAATCTCGCTGCGCAGATTATCCACTCGCTTTCTAGCCGAATCACTCACTCGATAACATCCTTCGATCATCACTGGTTGGATTGAAAGGGGGCACTTCGATGATGCCGAATCTTTTGTGCCGAGTCATTATCGTACAAAACGATCACGAGATGTTACAATGGTCTTGATTCTTCCTTGAACCACGTTTTTTATTTGAACATGCCTGACTCGGACACACCCTCGACGATATTTGACCGGCTTTGCGAAACTGGCGGCGACAAAGCCAAGATGCTTGCGGAGATGGTCACTCATTTCCGAGAATCACACCAGCCGATGGAGTTGTTCGAAGCCTTGAAAATGCAAATTCGCGGTCGTTTGAACTTACCACTCATCAGCTCCGAACACGACGAGCCTCGACCGGAAGACGTCGAACACCAATTGGAAATGGGACTACTCGACGCTTGCCGAGAGGTCAGCGACATGTTATTCGCCGATGGAAAGGTCGCCGAAGGATGGATGTATTTGCGACCCACCGGTGATAAGGAAAGGGGCCGCAAACGGATCTCGGAAATTGCGATCACCGACGACAACCTCGATGCGATGGTCCAAGTCCTCGTCAACGAAGGGCTCGATGTTGGACGTGGCTTTGCAGCGGTGGTGAAGTTCCAAGGAACTTGCAACAGTATCACCTTGTATGAGCAAGCGATTGCTACGCAAAGCAGACGAAACCAACAAGCGGCGGCTTCGGTGTTGCTGAATCATCTTTATGATGAATTGGTCGGGTTGGTTCGAGCCGATATCGCCCGTCGCCCCAGATCAAATACGGACGTTCGCGATTCGGAGCAGGAAACGCTTTTGCAGATGATGACGACGCGGCCTTGGCTATTTGACGATGGCACTTACCATCTCGACACGACTCACCTAGCGTCGACCGTCCGAATCGCATCAATTCTCGACGATCCCGTGGAATGGCAACGGGCGTTTGAACTCTGCCAATACGGTCGCCAATTGGCGGCGACGTACCAATACCCAGGCGATGAACCGTTCGTCGACTTTTACCCTGCCTACTCGGCCTATTACTCAGTGCTGCTGGGGAATAACCATGAAGCAGGACTGAAATTGTTTGAACGCAAAGCTCGAACGCTCGATACAAAGAAGCACGGAACCGCTGGCATCGAAACCTACATCGACCTACTCGATCGCAGCGGACAAGCGGCCACCGCGATCGAAGTTGCGGTGGAGTTGGTACCCTCCGATGTTCCGTCTCAGCGGTTGATTCCACGCTTGGTCGAACTTCGCAGTCACATCGACTCGCCGGAGCAGCAAGAGAGAGCGACGAAGATGATTCTCGATTATTGCCAAAGACACAACGATGTGCTCGGTTACGCCGCCGCGGCGTTATCGTAGCGTTTACCAATCGGCCAGCGGTCCGCGGGGCGTTGTCGTCGCGTAGCGGTGTTGTTGGTCACAGAATGCATCGGTCATGCCGGCCAAGTATTCACCGATCACTTTCTCGGTCGGCATCGCTTGTTGGCGAACGCGAAACCGCAGCGGAAGTCGGCTGGGATCGGCCATCAAAACGTCGAACAAATCATTCAATCGCTGGGCTGCCGATTGACGTACCGGAATCAATCTCGGATGCCGATAGACAGCCTCAAACAAAAAGGATTCTAGTTCGCCACGTTCTTTCTGTAGAACGTTGCCGTGATGGAGTCGAACGCCAAGATGCTGAATGTCTTGATGATTGCGCCCTTCGTAGGTCTGCATCTGTTGAACCGCGACCTGCAACAGCTCACTGACTTGAAGATCGATCAATTCGTGGACCAACGCTTGTCTCAACTCGCGTATCGGTAACATCCCGTGTCGGTCACGAATCCCCTCCATCGCCCGCCGAACAATGGCCAACTCGCTCAGTTCATCGACGGTCAATAGCCCCATTTGCAGTGCATCGTCGACATCGTGGGCATCATAGGCGATCGAATCTGCCGCATCGACTAGTTGGACCTCCAAAAGTGGAGCCCGGCCTACGGCGGCTTCGCTCTTGTGAGCCCGGACGTCTTGCCCGGCAAGCGTTTCATGAGACAAATTCAAGCCCCGAAATGCGCTGTATCGCTGTTCCAACTCTTCCACGATCACCAGTGCAAACCCGTTGTGTGAAAATCCACCCGCAGCAGCCATCCGTTCACAAAGCACATCCTCGCCACAATGCCCAAAAGGGGGATGGCCGATATCATGCATCAACGCCAACGCTTCGGTCAAATCCTCGTTCAGTCGCAGGACTCGGGCCATCGTGCGGGCGACCGATGCCACTTCGAACGAATGAGTCAAGCGGGTCCGATGATAAATCCCCATTTCGCCTGTGAAAACTTGCATTTTGCCACTCAATCGGCGAAACGCGCTGCTGTGCAAAATCCGATCACGGTCGCGGGCGAATGGACCACGGTATGGATGCTGTGGTTCGGGATGCTTCCGACCTTCGCTGTCGCTACTATGCATCGCATAGCTGGCTAACAGCAAATGTTCGCGTTGATCGTAAAGGCGAGTTGATTTCATACCGGTATCTTGATCGATGGGGCGATGCCCAGTCAAATGGGGGCGTCAGTCAAACAGGACAAACGACGTCTACGACGAGCCGCCACTACATCACTTCATGGAATTTAGCAATGAATGTCTATCGATCACACCAGTATCCCGTTTTTTGTTTTTGCTTCGCCGCCTTAGCAGCATTCATGCTCGGGGGCTGCGGCACGGCAACCGTTGAAGCACCGGTCGTCACGGGCGATCAAGAGGTTTCGCCAGACGCTGCCCCGGTGACGATCATTATTCGATCAGATGTAGGTGAAAAAGAATTTGAAGTTCCACAGATCGCACCAGGCACGACGGTGGAATCCATCATGCGAGCGGTAAAAGAAGTCCCGGTGGTGATCGAGGGGTCGGGGATGACCGCGTTCGTCAATTCGATTGATGGGGTCGAAACGGGGGCGAATGAAGGGTGGACCTTCAAAGTGAATGGCGATTTTGCCAAACAAGGGATCGGCAGTACGATGCTTGTCCCACCCGCGACGTTGACGTGGACCTACAGCACATTTAGTGAAGCTAGTGAGAACGACGACGAAGAAGAAGTCACTGAAGAAGAAATGGAATAGCAGAACGTAATCGTCGCTCTGCTCTCTGAAGTTGTAAATGATTGTAGCGGAAGTCGTCAAGACTCTCGTAGCAGCGTGGTATGACCCAAAAAAACGAAAGTCTTGACGACTTCCGCTACGGTAAAACCTAGCAACTAGACTGGCCCGAGCCAATCAGCGGACGCCATCAGCTCGGTGAGCTGAGCGACATTGGGTGTGCGACTTTAGCTGTGCGACTTTAGCTGTGCAACTTTGTGGCAAACTTAAACCGCTGGTCCACGACGACCCATGATCAATCCGATCACAAACAGGACGAGGAACACAACGAACAAAATTTTCGCGATCGTCGCTGCCGTTCCGGCGACAACGCCGAATCCCAAGACGCCTGCAATCAACGCGATAATCAAAAAGGTGATAGCCCAACCTAACATGGTTTTCTCCAAGTCTAAAAGAGTGTTACGCAGGTGCAAACGTCGCATCGACTGCGGATCGCGTACAAGTCGTCGCGACTAAAGAGTGAGAGATAGCTATTGATGTGCCAAACGATTCGATCGTTAGTTGTCCAAGCCCCATTCGTCAAGCAAAAGTGCCTTGTTTTGCTGTAAAAACGAGCATTATACGAATTAAAAAATGTTTTGACGCGGCAAAGGGCAAGAGCACTTGCTCGCAGCGGAGCGTGGTAGAATGACAATCTCTGAACAGCAACAAAGCAAACTGGCTTCCAAACGTCCACCCAAACCATTGCGGTCAGTATTCGCTCAAGGCAATTCGGTCGATTGGCGTGACTCGGCAGTAGTCGGTGATCGCCGCTAGCTTTTTCGGACCAATCCCGCTTACACGTTGCAAATCATCCACGGAATGGAAGTGTCCATGTTGTTCTCGATCATCGACGATTCGTTCCGCCAATACGGGACCGATACTTGGAAGTAGCGCTAATTCGTGAGGCTTGGCGATATTCAAGTCAAGTACGATCGTTCGAGACGACGTGTCTGAAAGCGATACGTTGGGACGGCTGGTTGAAAGTGTTAGCAACGAGAAACTCAAAATCACGAAGCACAAAACCATGCCAAGCACCAAAGTCCATTGGACTCGTGTTTGAGCGAGCGGGGATACGTCAGTATGGGATTCTGAAAGACCAACCATGAATCTCGTTTCATCGACTGTTAGGCTTTGTCGTAGCGAAAGTCTTGACGACCGCTACGATTTTCAGACGGTGCCAAGCGCCTTGGCGTGTTAGAAAACCCTCAAGTGCATTATCATGGCTTGGAAGCGACCTGATCAACCGAAAAGGTAGCGAATGATCACGCTTTTCCTGAAAAACAATGTTGATATTTGCAAGCAAAATATGACTTCTACTTTACTTTAGGTTGCACGATTGATGACTGATTACACGACCGTTCAAGCAAACTCACTCTTGGAAAATGATCTTCGCGCGTTGGTTCGGTTATCGATTGCCGAAGACCTTCGTAGCTCCGTCGATTGGACGACCGTTTGTTTGATCGATCCCGATCGTCGCGGTGTTTGTGAAGTCGTACCGCGAGACGTCGGAGTTTGTGCCGGGCTGGCCACCTTGGCTTGGATCGTCGATGAGTTCGATGCGGACCTCGAGGTTGAGTGTTTTCAATCGGATACATCCGAGCTATCGCCGAACCGTCCGATCGCCAAGTTGAGCGGCAACGCCCGTGATTTGGTGACCTGCGAACGAACCTTGCTGAACATCCTCAGCCGGTTGTGTGGCATTGCAACGTTGACCCGTGCCTATGTTGATGCGATCGGTTCGAGCAAGGCTCGTTTGTACGACACTCGTAAAACCACACCGGGTTGGCGATTGCTTGAAAAGTATGCGGTCCACTGTGGCGGTGGACACAATCACCGCAGCGGGTTGTACGACGGCTTCTTGATCAAAGACAACCACTTGGCGCTGGCTGGCCCGTCGTCAACTGGCCCGTCGTCAACTGGCCCGTCGTCAACTGGCCCGTCGACAACTGGCCCAGCGGGTCGCCCGCTGTCGGCTCGAGAGGGCGCCGAAAGGGCGATCGCATGGCGAGGCGCGACGGTCGAACACTTGATGGCTCCCGAGATCGTCGAGATCGAGGTCGATTCGCTCGATCAATTTCGAGATGTGATCGAAACGACGCCCGACATTGTCTTGCTTGACAACTTTACCATTGAACAATTGCGTGAAGCGGTTGCGATTCGCGACGCCGCCAAGGTCCGCATCGAGTTGGAAGCATCGGGCAACGTCCGTCTCGGCACGATCGCTGAAATCGCTACGACAGGCGTAGAACGAATTAGCTGTGGCGCTTTGACGCACCAAGCAACTTCTTTGGACCTTGGATTGGATTGGATTGGTGAACAATAAGCTAGGTTCAGGGTGTGGTATTTTCTTTCGCTCCAATGACACCCTCGAATCCCGCTCATGCAATCTCCAATCAATCATCACCGCCGCCTGTGGGATTTCATACAACCGACTCTTGACGCTGCTGCTGTGTTTGTGTCCTTAATGGCCGTCAAATGGGTCGCTCGCGGTTATGTGGACGATGCCGCCCAGGCGATGGGATTGATCGCCGTGGTTGTCTTTTTACTAACGGGCCAGTTGACTGGCTTGTATCGAAAGAATCACGCAGGTTCGGCCAACCACGAAATATCAGGCATCGTCGTAACTTGGACCGCTACCATTTTGGTTCTCGCGCTGCTCGGGTTTGCAACGCGCTACAGCCAAGAGTTCGCTCGTTCGGTGATGTTCGCTTGGATCGTCTCGGCACCTGCTCTGGTCGGACTGCTTCGCATGTGTCTGCGAATCGTCCAACAGGGGTTACTTCGTCGCGGCGTCGGGACGCGGCGAATTGCGATCGCAGGACTCAACGAGCTCGGTCTGCAAATGGCTGAGAACGTTGAGCAAGATCCTTCGCTGGGGTTCCACCTTGAAGGTTTTTTTGATGATCGCATTGAGAAACGATTCGAGTCAACTCGTACGGAGAACACAGCGCTGACGGGCAACTTGACCGACATGATCAAACTGGCTCGCGACGGCGAAATCGATACGATCTTCATTACGCTGCCCATGCGTGCTGAAGAACGGATCCGTGACCTGCTCAATCAGTTGAGCGATTCGACCGTTTCCGTCTATATCGTCCCCGACTTCTTCGTGTTTGAGCTTTTGCATTCGCGTTGGACCAGTATGGGAGGCATACCAGCGGTTAGCGTTTTTGAAAATCCGCTGTTTGGTGTCGATGGAGTGATGAAGCGGGTTACCGACGTCGTGTTAGCGACCGCTGGTCTTGTCGTTGCTGCCATTCCGATGATGATGATTTCCGTCATGGTCAAAGCCACGTCGGCTGGCCCCGTCTTCTTTCGGCAAAAACGCTATGGTCTCGATGGACGCGAGATTTTGGTTTGGAAGTTCCGCAGTATGCGAACTTGCGACAACGGGCCGGTTGTAAAACAAGCGACCAAAGACGATCCTCGAGTGACGCGAATTGGCGGGATTCTGCGTCGTACCAGTTTGGATGAACTGCCGCAGCTGTTCAACGTGATCGAAGGATCGATGTCGTTGGTTGGACCGCGACCACACGCTTCGGCACACAACGAGCAGTACCGTAGCCGAATTCGTGGCTACATGCTTCGTCACAAAGTCAAACCGGGAATCACCGGATTGGCCCAGGTAAACGGTTGCCGAGGTGAGACCGACACGATCGAGAAGATGGAACAACGAGTGGATTGGGATCATCGCTATATCCGCAGTTGGTCGCTGTGGTTGGATATAAAAATTCTTCTAAAAACCGTGCGAGTTGTCTGGGGACAATCGGAAGCGTACTAAGGCGTGTGGTAGCTTCTAATCGCTTCCTTTATCACGCCGTTGGTCGCGCGGCTCTCTGAGCGAAAAGCTGAGCGACATTGGCTCAACGCGTGAACCGGTTTGCTTCGATTCGGCTACGGCAAAGCGTACCTTTTTGGGTCAGTTCACCGTCGTCAAAACTTAGCGCTGTTTTGAAACGATCGATCGATCGAGGCCGCGCCCAATGCGGTTGGTTCTCGAGTACGTTTGCGACGTTCGATTGCAATTTCGACTCGTCTCCGTTTTTCAAGTCGACCCAAAGCTGCAGTCGACCCTCATCGTATCGCAGCATGCAGTGGCGGACATTTGGCAGCGAATTGACCATTTGTTCGATGGTTGCGGGAAAGACGTTATGGCCGTTTGATAAGATAATCACTTCGTCGGCCCGACCTAGAATTCGGTACTGGCCCGTTTCCTCATCCACCTCGACCAAATCGCCGGTATCGAACCATCCGTCGGGATCGATCTTTGCTCGGGTGGATTCGCCATCACCATAATAGCCGATCATCAAATGTTCGCCTTTGACGACTAGTCGTCCTTCGCAGACTTTGGTTTGCCAACCCTTGACCGGCCTACCGACTAAACTTGCCCGCGCGTTTTGCGGCGTTGCGCTACAAATCACCGGAGCGGTTTCGGTACAACCGTAGCCTTGCGTCACCGCGACGCCCCTTGACATCCACTCATTAAACGTTTGCTTGGACAAGCCTGCACCACCGACGCCAAGAATTCGCAATCGATCGAGGCCAGCGGAAACGGGATTCGCAGTGAGTAGTCGATCGGCGATCGAGGGGACGACATTAGCGAGTGTTGGTTTCACAAGGTGTGCTAAACGGTTCCACCCATCAAAACCATAAGTCAGGGCCAGCGTGCAGCCCGACAGCAGCCAAGTTCCAAAGTCGCATGTTCGAGCATAGGCGTGCGCAAGTGACAAACACGTCAAACGCACGTCGTCACTCGACTGGGGAACGGCCGCCAATTTTGCCGCTGCGTTGCTCAATAACGATGCGTGCGACAAGACGACCCCTTTGGTTGTCCCGCTCGTCCCACTGGTCCACAGTATCAATGCCGGTCCGGATGGGTCGACTTGTGTAAGCTGCTTAACGGAACGGAAATGTCGCCGCGCGTGGTATCGATCGGCAGTATCGACCCAAAGTCCGTTTACGCGATTCCAGCAGGCGTCGACATACTTGTCACCTACATATTGGTTGAGCGGTACATTGACGGCACCGATTTTTGCGCATGCAAGCGTCAGGAGGATATCATCGAGCGTATTACCACTACGGTAGCCGACGTACGTCTTACCAGGCGTGGGAGTCCCCAGCCGCTGGGTTAGATCACCGGCGGTATGATCGACGAGGCGAGCGAGAGTTGACCACGTGAACGAGTCGACACGGCTCTGACGGTCGACGATCAAAGCCGTCGATGCAGGCCGAGCGTTCGCATGTTGTTCGAATGAGTCGAAGAGGGTCGTAGGCTCTTTCAAGTCGTTTTCTTAAAAAAACAACGCCGAACCGGCAAGAAACCGGGATAGCGTTTGTTAGGGAAACCGAAAAATATCAAAGGCGGTTTCGCCGCAGATTGCCGCAGATTGCCGCAGATTGCCGCTCCGCTCTCCGAGCCGAAAGCTTCTTCGGCCGGGCAATCGAAAGTGTGGGCAATCGAAAGTGTGGGCGAGCCAATCGGTCGACGCAATCAGCTCGGAGAGCTGAGCGACATTGCGGCGAAGCCGTGTTACGAACAAAGAACTTGCTCTAACCGAGAGCCTTGCGAAGCTTTTCACCGTTTCCAGCTTGACCGAACGAGGTCATGCGAGCGACGCAAACGGCTTTCATCGCTTCGCGAGCGGGCTTCAAGTAGGCACGTGGGTCAAACGCCGATGGATCTTCAGCAAACACCTTGCGAATCGCTCCGGTGATCGCCATGCGGCAATCGGTGTCGACGTTGATCTTGCGAACGCCACTCTTGATTCCGCGTTGGATCTCTTCGACAGGCACGCCATACGTTTGCTTCATTTCACCACCATACTTATTGATGATGTCTTGAAGCTCTTGCGGCACGCTACTGCTGCCGTGCATGACCAAGTGGGTGTTAGGGATCTTGGCGTTGATTTCCTCGATGCGGCTCATCGCCAAGACTTCGCCGGTTGGCTTTTTGGTGAACTTGTAAGCACCGTGACTGGTTCCAATTGCAACCGCCAAAGCATCGACGCCCGTTTCTTCGACGAAACGTTTTGCTTCATCGGGATCGGTCAACAATTGGTCGTGGCTCAAGACGCCTTCGGCACCGTGTCCATCTTCTTGTTCGCCACCGCCCGATTCGAGCGATCCGAGGCAGCCGAGTTCGCCTTCGACACTGACGCCGCGAGCATGAGCCAATTTGACGACTTCCGCGGTCACTTTGACGTTGTAGTCATAGCTGGCCGGAGTTTTACCGTCAGCTTCGAGCGAACCGTCCATCATCACGCTGGTGAAACCGTTGTCGATTGCCGACGCGCAGGTTTCGGGGCTGTTGCCGTGATCTTGGTGCATGACGGTTGGGATCTGCGGATAAAGCTCTGTCGCCGCCAACATCAAATGACGCAAGTAGTTGTCTTGTGTGTAAGAGCGAGCGCCACGTGATGCTTGAACGATCACAGGCGAATCGGTCTCTTTCGCCGCCTCCATGATCGCTTGGATCTGTTCCATATTGTTGACGTTAAACGCTGCAACGCCATAATTGTTTTCGGCTGCGTGGTCGAGGACGACGCGAAGGGGAACTAAGGCCATGTTGAAATTACCTAACTATCCTGAAGGAGGGTAAACGGGTGAAAGCATGAATTATCCCCGACTTCGGAAAACCCGCAAGGTGCGATACAATGAGCCGTTCCAGGTTTCCCGAGTCGAATGAATATTCGATTTTGCTTAGAAAGCGACCATTGACGATCCGAGTCGCCAGCCAACTTTTCTATCGATTAGGCAAAACTCGAACTTTGACACGCTTCGCTAAGGTAAAATCCGTGCCCGTGACTCCCGATTAATGTCTGGCGAGCTCCACCCAACGGGAAGGAGACGTGCCCTCAAGACGTTTCCTCTGAACTGGCCGAAGTGGCTGAGCCACGGCGTTTCCGGGCGTCGACCTCATCCAAAATACGTTCTGCGACCAAGAACCGGATGCGACAATCTTTCAAGCGACAATGTCGGTATTTAAGTGCTTTTCGGTGCGGCAAAGCCAGAAACGATGCGCACGTGAGTGACAAACGTGGCGTTGCCGTTCACGGTCTTCGCTCTGCGACCCCTGCGACTCTGCGTTTTAAAAAGCATGCGATCCCTGCTCATTCCCGTGACGGGGATGACGGTGGGGTGGCGGGCCAGAGGTTGACGGGGTGGCGGGCCAGAGGTTGACGACGCCATCCCGGCCGGCGGACATCATCCATGCACCTCGCTCTGCGAGATCGACCGCGGTGACGCTCGATGTGTGTTTCTCTAAGACCAACACCTCTCTGGCCTGCGAGATCTCAGAAGGGTCTCTTTTGACCGACAAGCGAGGGTCCCAAACACGAACCGTTTGATCGGCACTGGCAGTAAAAACCCGCAGCGGTGACGATCCGTCTTGCAAGATCGCAATGTCCTCGATCCGCTGAGCATGTCCGTTCATCTCGATCGGCCGTTGCATGTCGTCGCGATCCGAACGGACATCAAAGCGGGGGACCGGCCACAGCAGAGCGGTCGCTTGGTCCGTGCCAACCGCCATCCAATCTCCGTCGGCAGATATCGCTAGACAGGTCAATTCCGCTGCAGGAGTCGACTCATCCTCGTCGCTGGGATGATAGTAAAACAGGATCGGCTTATCCGGTGCATTGATTTGCCACGCCATGGCTTTGCCTGCTGAACCTGCCGCAAACACCGTCTTTCCGTCGTGCCCCATGCGGACCGATGACACCGGCAATCCGAACTCGAACTCGGTAATTTTGCTAATCGTTTGGCTTTTCGGATCCCAACCCCAAAGGCGAACCCATCCATCTTCGCCTCCCGAAACGATTCGGTAATCGAGTTGACTTCTATCTTGCCCCTTGGCAAATTCGACTGATCGAACCGGTCCGCTGTGAGCGACTTCTTGCTTACCAACCGCTTGCATCGATTCGGCGTCCCAAACCTTGATCGAGCGACTGGCAGTGACAATGTACTTGCCATCCGCCGAAAAACTCGCCTGCTGCACAGGCCCGTTGGCACGGAAACTACGCAGGTGTTTTTCCCGGTTGGCATCCCAAAGGAAGGCAGCATCACCGTTCAAGGTCAGGAATTGTTCACTTGAGATCGGCAACGTTGCTTCGATGCTGCTGATTCGTGGTGGCATCTCCAGCCAAGGTTGACGCTTCGCATCGTCGACACGTTCCCCCAAACTCCACACGCTGATTTTGGCGGACCGACTCGCCGCGACATGAGTCACCATCAACGTGTTTCCATCGAGTCCGATGGTCGCCGATGTGATCCGTCCTTTTGTAGTAAGCACGTCATCTGTTTTCGTTTTGGCTGCTTGAGCAGTCAGAACGTTACCCGAGGTCTTTCGGGCATTTCGGCTGAGGATACTTTTTTCTAGGATTCGAGCATTTGATTTCGAATTGGCGGGCAAACGTAGATCCCACAACGTTGCCGTCGTTTCAATTTGCTCATTGGTGGTTTGTTCGCTGATCGTGAGTGCAAAATGCTTATTCGGTGACAGCGACATCGAAGTCACAATTCCATCGTGACCCCACTTTCGTACGACCGTACGAGTCGCCAAATCGATTTGCGACAATTGTTGATCGTCGGACGCGATGAAGACGGAATCGCCTGAATCAGAAAATTGAGCTGCATTGATTCGGTAGCCGCGTACCGCATCGATCGGATCGCCCACCGGATCGCCCGATTCGGCATCCCAAAGAATCGCTCGTCCATCGCGATCCCCGGTAAACAATCGCTTTGCGTCGTTGGAAACAGCCAGCGCGGTGACCGCTTGATCGTGTCCGCCAAGTCGATGAACCACTTGCGGATCGAGAGAACCGTCCGCCGACAGTTTCCACAATATTGCTTTGACTTGCTCGGAGCTTGATCCGGATAGTACGTAGTTGCCATCTTTTGAGATTGCAACCGATTGATTCAACCCCGTCCCCTTCATCCGCCCAATCTCGGTGCCTCGTCGCAAATCCCAAGCTCGGATCGTCGAATCGGCACTACCGACGAACAAACGATTTCGCTTTGGATCGATCACCATCGACATGGCAATATAGGTCGTTCCTTCACGAAGCACGTCGTCTTCATCCCCCGAAACATCATCGTCTAATAGTTCTCCGATCTGCGACAACGTCATCTTGACTGAATCAACGCGAAGCACTCTGGCGGTCCGATCACGGCTTGCCGTTACGATCCGTTTTCCATTGGGGCTGAATCTTGCCGACCAAATCTCATCCTCGTGAGCATACATCTGGGTCGATTCATCCATCTTGTCCGTCGGACCTGCTTTGGCCAAAGAAACCAAACGAGATTCAACGGATTGACCGATGTAGGTTTCAGGCGCCCAAGAACGTATCGTCTTATCGGTGGAACCGGACAGCACGTGAGCCGGGTCTTTACCAACCATGACAGCGTTGGTCACCCACCCACCATGACCCCGAAGCGAATGAATCATGCGGCGGGATTGGGTATCCCAAAGTTTCAATGTAAAGTCGTCTGAAGCGGTTAACAACGTGCCCGCGTCTGCGGAAAACTCGATCGAGCGAATCGCGTCACTGTGGGCCAGCATGCTATCCGGTGCGATTGCTTGCTCGGATTGTTTTCGCAGGTCTGACCGATTTTCTTGCAGCTTCTCATCGATCAAACGTACGGCCGTCAGCATCCGCTTGGGCCTACGACGTTCTGATTCTTCCCCAAGACCAGAAATTGCGGATCCAATCGCGTCAGCATAATCGATATCACCAACATTGGCGGTGCGCGAAATCATCACGACACCGCTCAGATCACCGGATGCCACCAAGCTGCCATCAGGCGACAGACAGACGGACGAAACAGGCCGAGTGTGTGAATCGAAGATACCAACGCGCTGGATTGTCACCGATTCGGCTGCGGTCTTCATGCTCCACAAAACCACACGGCCACTCGATGCATCGGAGACGGCCGCTGCGATTGCCCAATCGGTCGTCCGTTTGATTGGTGCAACATCGATCTGTTTCACGCCCGCAATATGCCAACCTTCGGATTGCTGTTTGCCGCTCTCGGCGTCCCAAACGCGAATCGTCCGATCATCGCTAGCCGAAACCAGACGATGTTGGTCGGCAAATCGCAGTGAGGTGATGATTCCAAAATGTCCACGAAGCGTTTGCATCCTACGGTTCAAACCAGCGTCCCAAATTTGGATGTCGCCCGACTGAGTTCCCACAGCGACCAATGTGTCGTCATCCGAAATCGCAGCCGTGGTGGCCTGTAACGTGTCAATCGTACGTTCGGAATCGCCAATATTCTCACCGATAAGTTTCCCGTCGGGCGAAAGTGACCGGCGATGGATCGACCCGTCTTCGGTGACGTAAACTGCAAAATTACCTGCCTGACTGGAAACGACACTCTTCACGGCTGCTCCTAGCGTTGCAACCGACTGCGACTGGTTAGCTTGCCGCTCCAACCACCGGTACTCCCACCCCAAATTCGATGTTCCGTCATTTTGCGGTTGGCGATTGGCGATGTCTCGCAGCGTGCTGCGTGCTTTGTCGAAATTGTTACGTTCGATACGCGATTTGACCAATCCGATGTTGGAAACGTAGCTTTCGTATTCGGCGAGTTCCCGTTGGGTTTCCGCTTCATCGCGAGCGGCGATGGCATCCTGTTTCGCTTGACGTTCTAGCATTTCCGCTTCGACCGCCGCGCGTTTTGCTTTGGTTTCGGCCATCAATGCAGCATCGGCACGTTCTTTTTCTGCAATCGCCAATCGTTCGCTACGTCGAGCTTGATTTTTTTGAGCGTTAATCAAACCGATCGCGACCGATCCACCGACAAGAATAAAGACCAACATTGCTGCGACCGCGCGGCGTAACAAACGAAATCGCTTGATGCGACTTTCACGCTCTCGAATTCCACTCTCCAACTTTTCGATCAGCATGCTGTGCGTCTCGTTGGACCGATCGAGCACTTGTAGCCCGGTATCAAAATCCTCGTTCGCGTAAGCCGTTTCGGCGTACAGAAGTCGTGCTTGATCGAGCCCCGTGATGGCCGGTTTGTTGTTGCCCCAAAGCGTTACCGCTTCTTCAAACCCGAAGATCGCTCGCGAGAAATCGGCATACTGCTTCGACGTTTCGCCTCGTTTCAAATCCTCCGCCGCTCGGGTGGCCAAGGCGACACTTTCAGCATGAGATCGATAATCGCGAATCGCTTGTTGAAATTCAACGACGTTGGGGTAGCGATCAACGGGCTCAGTCGCCATTGCCTTCAAGGCAATCTCCATCAATTCGCCGCGGTACTTATCGTCAAAGTCGCGGATTTTATTCGTCACGACCGCTTGAATACACTCGCGAACCGTCTTTCCGTCGTGCGGTGGCGAGCCGGTAATCATCATGAACAGCGTGGCACCGAGCAAATAAACATCACTCGCTGCGGTAATCCGATCGAGTGGGCCGGTGGCCATTTCCGGTGCCATGAACGCGGGCGAACCACCGAGACCCGTGGTGGGGAAAACCGACTCATGTTTTTCAAATTCAGCCGTCGGTAGCGCTAAGCCCCAATCCATCACCATCACGACACCGAAGTCGCCAAGCATGATGTTTTCCGGTTTGATGTCGCGATGGACAACGCCACGAGTGTGTGCGAAACCGATTGCGTCCGCCGACTTCAGCAAGATTTCCAAGTTCTCGTCGCGAGTTTTCTCGGCGATCACTTTCGACCACGGAGTACCGACGACTCGCTTCATCGCATAGAAAAGTGTCTCATCCCCCATCACGGCGATGTCATGGATCGGCACGATATTGGGGTGATCCAAATCGCCGGTGACCACCGCTTCAGAAAGAAATTGCTGGCGGCGATCTTCTTCGACCATTTCCAATCGACCGTCGGCAATCAATTTTTGTCGTTTCTCTTTTTCAAGAGGACGAATGATTTTCACCGCGATCATCCGGTCGAGTGAACCTTGGCGAGCGACGTAGACGTTGCCCATTCCACCCTTGCCAAGTAGCCGAACAAGACGATAGTCAGCCTTTTCCGATTTATTGAGTGTCCCCTTCGTGACGCTGCGGGTATTGATCTGCAGATTCGTTTCGCGCAGCGATCGCTCGATCGCAGGTGCTAGCTGACTTGGTTCACGTCCGCTACCCGAAGTAAGCGATTCCCAAAGCTCCGCATCTTCATCCGACATTTCACGAGGATTGATCGTCGCCCCGACCTCTTCGCTGGCTAAAACCGATTGATTGAAGTCCCGCTGCGTGGATGCTTCGTGTGTATCGCTGGGCGGACCCGCCAGACCACTTGGTGGATCAAGGATCACCGTTCCATCTTGCCTCCGTTTTGGTCGATCATCTAACGGAATGGTTTGACCGATCGTCGCTTCTAAATCGGATGCGTCGAGCGTCCGGTCAATGTCCTCGTCTTGATTTGGGCTTGATCCCGAAGCCTGTTTTCCGACGGTATCGTCCGCAACCGTTTGTTTCAAATCAGCAGCCGATAGGGTCTTGTCCTGTGTGAACGGCTGTGTTCGTGAAGGATCTTCGACCGGTTCGATGTTAGCGGTCGACTCGAGGTCCACCGTTTCAGTATTGGGATCACTGGGCGGAACGATATCCTGAGTCGACTCGAACGACGGATCTTGGTTCGGATTATGTTCTGAATTCGGGTCGCGATTTTCGTTGTCTTTACTCATCCTCTCGTCACTCCTGATCCTCTGCCAAATCCGCTGGCTCGACTAAAGCTTCCGCCGGCAATTGGTCGAGTCGTTTTAGTTCCAAGTATCCACCATCGAGCTCGTCGCCTGACGTGATCGGTTCACCATTGCGCACGTCGACTTCGATGATCGTTCTCTCATTCCCGTCCCCGAGGATGTAATCGATCGCATAGCGACCATCAGGTAAATTGGCGAACAGTCGTTTCAGCATATCACCTTCGAGAATGTTGTCGGGCAATCGTTGGGGTTCGGCTAAATCGTCACCGAGCGGGTCGGGTGACAAAACTCGAATTTGAAAATACTCTTCGCGTGTCGACGATGGTGATGCCGACGCTTCGGACGTTTCAACACTCGTACTCTTTGGAGGCAAAGTCGTTTCCGTCCGCACGACAAGCTCCAATTCTTCGGGCTCAGGAAGCACATCGCGAACGGGGAAGAATGCCACCGGAATCGTTAAGTTGGGGATGATGAATCGAGCTACACCATTTAAGTGCGCAAGCGAAGCATTATCGAAAACCGTGTTGGTCACAAAGTTCGCATTTAAGTCCGGCCGCAGCGGGTTGTCATTATCGGTCGCCGAGACGACGCCCGTGGCAATACGCTCCGTTTCGCCTGCTCGGATCGGCAGCAACTCCTCCGCCAATGTCGGGTTCGGATCGAGCACACCTTGTGTGACCGTATCGCCAGTGACAATGATCGACTCATGATGGCGAACCGAGAATCGAACCTCCAATGGCGCGGTCGCCGACGGGCGGCCATTGAGTGTACTGTTTAGGATATCTTGCTCGGTGTAAACGTGAGAAACACTTGTTGGTTGTCCACCCACGATCGAATCCACTTGCTGATAACGCCCCGTCTCGGCCCCCCAATCGATGTTCAGCGTTAACCCTCGTTCGCCTGTTTGCCCAATATCGATCGTCAAGATTCCTTCGCCATCGTTGGCGTTCGCTTGTTGCAAACGATTGGTACGGATGGAATTGGGATCATAGAACGCTGGATCAACGGCTCCGATCACAGGTCGTGGCGAAAAAGAACGAGCAACACCGACGTCGCCACCGGTGCGAATTTCAATCTGTTCACCCAACACGATGTTGGCTGCATCAAGCTGAATGGCTCCAAGAGTCGACTGCGACGCGACGATCGCGACCCCGTTTCCAATCGTTAGTTGGTCGTTCGCCCCATTCCCCGCATCCAATCGAATGCGTCCGTTGTCGCCGAGAGCAATTACTTTGGGAGTCACTTCGAATGCCGAGTTTGCACTTGGATCGCGCTGATCGGCGATCATGATGTTCTCACCTGCAAGAATCCGAATTTCACCGTTACTGGTTTGAACGGTTCGGTCAAGTTGTCCAGAATCATCCGCAGCCAACTCGATCGAATCTTGCTCGCGTATTTCAATATCGCCGCGGTTAGTGCCGAATACCACTGCCGTTATCGAATTGATGTTCGTATTCAGATCAATCGCTGAATCGCCATCATCGAAAACGTTCCCACTTTCAAGCGACAGATCGTCAGCGACAATGAATGAGGTCGCGCCGAGCGTCAAGATGTCATCGTCAGCGAATAGAAAAACGTCGCCATCGTTATCGGCAACGATCTGGCCGACCAGGATATCGGCGCCGGCCGAAACACGAATCGCTCCGTCAGTGGTGATGACGCTTTCAAGACGAATGGCATTGGATTCGATGATCTCAATCGATCCGCTTTGCGTCGCTGTAGCCTGCAACCGATCGATCGATGTTTCCAACGCATTGCCAACACCGATACCGCTTAGACTGGTCAAGATCACGCGTCCAAAATCAGCATCAATGTCAAGGTTGGCATCGCCAGAATCGATGATTGATCCCGATTCGGCGAGAACCGTTACCGCGCCGTCCGAAGCATTGAGCGTACGCAGACCTGTTAAGTAGACGTCACGCATCGATTCGAGCCGAATCGTTCCGGCGGCAGCGTCAACGATCGCACCGGAATCAATGATAATATCTCGATCGACGAGCAAAACGATGTCGCCACCTTGGCTGCGGATCGATTCGCTGATTCGTAAGTCAGCCGCATCGCCACGCACTTCGATCGTTACATCGCCGCCGCCCGAATCGATTCGCTTGACCTCCAAACCATCATTCGAATCGTAAAGGTTCACGTCACCTCCACCCGAGGCAATTTGGATTTGGTTCGTGGTAATCGGATCGCCGTTGATCGTCACGTTTCCGTTGGCTTCGATGTCAATCACATCCGCCGATATCAAACCGTCCAAAGATACTGTCGACGTTTCGCTGGTCAGTCTCAAGCCACCATCGATTTCAATCGGGCCACGCTCCGCTGTGATACTTGACGCCGTTGTGATGCTTAGGTCTTCAAGACGATAGCCGCCCGAATCGTCGGCACGACCGAAATCAATGCTTGCACCGGATACGAGGTCGTTGCCAAGATGGATCGACAAACTGGCGTCCGCAGCATCGGCGGTCACGGTGGCATCGTTGAGGAACACTCGACCTGAGGTGGCGGTAATGTCGACATCGCCACCCAGGATCAAACGGCCTTCCACCAGTAGATCGCCGCTGTTGACGTTCAGTTCAAATGGGGCACCGGCCTCTCCCACATGAACGTCGCCGGTAAGTCGTAATTGGTCATCGAGCAAATCGAACGAGCTGGAGGCGTTTTGATTAAGCGTGATCGATTCGGCATTGATCGAGTAGCTCGATTCGCGAATCGGCCCGCTGCTGGTGGTCACTAGCGACACCGTATCGAATCCAGCACTATCGAGCACGTTGACATCGAGACCGCTCGGCAATTGGGCTTCGAACACATCATCGCCGCCTGCGAGAGAGACGATGATTTGGTTTGACGTGACAGAGGATTGCGAGAGCGGGTCCGTTTCACTAGCACCTGGGTGACCCGTGATTGGGATGATCTGGTCATCTTGGTTGTAGAGCGTTAGGTCACCGACGGCATCGACTTGCAACTTGACCGTATCGGCGGCGGCCGTACCCGTGATCACCAATTGTCCTAGATCGTTGAGGACGGCCGAGGCATCGAGGACGATCCGCGGCTCGAGACGCCCAAACGTTGGTCGCAGCCCGCGTCGAACGTGGATCGGTAGCGGCCTTGGAGAGCGGTTCACCCACCCGGACCACGAAAACCAACGCGACATCAAGTTGATGACATTTTGGCATCGTAGCGATAAAATGCTTTGGTATTTCATGCGGATGGCGGACTAAGAAGACAAAGAGGGCTGCAGGAACTCTTTATGATAATCGATCGTCGACCAAAAGATTGCATGAAAACGAAAGAGTCCCCCGGACTCGCGTCCGGGGCTATCACGTGTCGTCGCTATCGCGACTAAGTCGTGGTTACTTGATGCTGACAACCGTCCCATTTTCCTTTTCCTACCTCCATCTTCCTACCAAAAGGAATGCCGATCACGATGTATGGTGATGAGATCATGACTCCTTGACCCAGCCTATCGACCGGGCTTAGACTCCAAAAATTACCCTATTTGTCCCCCTCAGAACGTTGTTCTTACAATGCTTGTCTCCTGGAAATGGCTCTCGCGCTACATCGATTTGCCGATGAAACACGAAGAATTGGCTTCGCGACTTAGTTTGTCGGGGCTCAATCACGAGGAAACGACGACGGTAAATTCAGAGATCGTCATCGATTTGGAGGTCACCAGTAATCGTGGCGATTGCCTTGGACATCTCGGTGTGGCACGTGAAATCAGTGTGCTGTACGACTTGCCTCTCCAGACGCCGCAGATCGATTTGAAGGAGTCGTCGACGACGATCGAGTCGTTATTGAGCGTGGAAAATACGTTCCTGGAAGGCTGTCCCCGCTATACCGCTCGCGTGATTCAAGGCATCAAAGTTGGAAAAAGTCCCGATTGGATGGCTGAATCGTTGTCGGCGGTGGGCATCGGCGTGGTCAACAATGTGGTCGACGCGACCAATTATGTGATGATGGAATGCGGCCAACCGCTGCATGCGTTTGATTATTCAAAATTGGGTGAGAATAGGATCGTGATCCGCCGAGCGAACCAGGGCGAAACGATCGAAGCGATTGATCATCGCACCTACGCTCTCGACCCATCGATGTGCGTGATCGCCGACGCTCGCCAAGCTCACGCGGTTGCGGGCGTGATGGGGGGTGCGGTTTCCGAAGTCGACGACGCGACCACTGACTTGGTGATCGAGGCTGCGATCTTTACACCGCTATCGGTTCGCCGGACCGCTCGGAAATTGAAACTACACAGCCCATCGTCTTACCGTTTCGAACGCCGCGTCGATCCGGCTGGCGTCGATTGGGCCAGCCGCCGAGTGTGCCAATTGATCCTCGAAACCGCTGGCGGCCAATTGGCCAAAGGCTCCATCGATACCGCTGCGACGTTTGTCGCCAACGAGCCAGTCGTTTTGCGACTGAGCCAGCTCGAACGGATTTTGGGCATTCGTATCGATCGCGACGAGGTCGAGCGGATCCTGGTCGCACTCGGTTGTGAATCGATCGCGGGCAGCGATTCCTATCGTCCGCCTTCATGGCGACATGACCTCAGCCGCGAGGCCGACCTAATCGAAGAGGTCGCGCGGATTCACGGGTACGAGAAGATCCCCGAAGACGCTCCGATCCCGGTCGCGCCGAGCAGCAAGCGGGATTTCGATGTGGCGATGGAGCGAGTTCGCAGCGTGATGATCTCCGCCGGCATCTCCGAAACGATGACCCCCAGCGTCGTGACGGAGCAGCTCGATGCGTCGGTAAGCCCTTGGACCGAGCGGACGTCGCTGAGGACCGAAACACCCATGCTAAAAGGAGCACGCTGTTTACGCCGCACGCTCATCCCCAGCCTTCTCGAAGGACGGGCGAACAACTGGGCGTTGGCCAGTTTGGATGCGGAGTTGTTCGAAATCGCTCATATCTACCTACCGGGCGAAAAGAAGGCTGGCGACTCCGGCGAAGCACTTCCCGATGAGCAGTATTCGTTAGCCGTCGTCTCGGGGCGAGACTACTTGGAAATGAAAGGTTTGATCGAAACGCTGTGCGAGCGAATGGGAATCTCCGAAGCCGTCGCGGTCAAACCGGCCGAACGATTGGGGATGGCCAAGGGAGCGACGGTACAAGTTCATTGTGGCGAGCACCAAATCGGCTACTTGGGATTGGTCGACCCGAAAGTTCTCAAAACTTGGAAGCTTAGCGGACAAGTCGTTGCGGCGGAGTTGTCGTTGGTCGCGTTATTGGCTGCGGCGAAGTTGGTGCCACAACAGCAGAGCGTGAGTGTGTTCCCATCGGTCCAGCGTGACTTGAATTTCGTACTGGCCGAATCGGTACGTTGGAGCGAACTTGACCGAGTCGTTCGCTCGGCCGTGGGCAGTGAATTGGCGGCAGTCGACTACCGCGAAACCTATCGCGACCCGAAGAAGGACGGGGCGGATAGGAAGCGAATTTTGTTATCGGTCGAATTGCAACGCCACGATGGAACGCTCAGCGGCGATGAGGCGGATGCCTTGATCGATCGAGTGATTACGGCGTGCGACAAGGAATTGTCGGCGAAATTGTTGTCGTAAGTATTTGCTATTGTGTAAGATAGAGTTGGACGAAACCACGCCGCCCTATTCAGATGACAACCTAACCCCCCCATTTCCATCCAAACCAATGCTGGCCATTCTTAGCAAGATAAGCGTAACTTGTTTTTTGACAAGTTACCTCGTCGTGCTGCTTCTCGAACTACTGCGCTTTCTGGGAAAGGTTCCGGGCCGAGGGCTATTGGTGATCGTGATGATGGGCCTGGGGCTTTTCACGCATCTTTGTTACTTCGTTTTGCGGATCACCGCTCGAAGCGGGACGGGGGATGCTGGGTTATTAGCGAGTTGGTACGACTGGTCGCTATTATTGGCGTTCGGATTGGCCTTCAGCTTCCTGATTCTGTATTTACAGCGTCCTGATACGATCATCGGTTTGTTCTTTATGCCGTTGGTATTGGCGACGATCGGTCTATCGTTGGCCGTCCGTCCGCTGACACCGTTCACTCGCAGCGAGGCCGCCGAGGTGTGGCGAAGTGTTCACTCGTTGGCGATGGCGATCGGGGCGGGGGGTGTCCTGATCGGATTTTTGGCTGGAGTGATGTACTTGGCTCAGTCACGGAGACTGA
>JGI12048J13642_10790969_pt1 | contig 24369 bp, 18 predicted proteins | sample ElkSlonscriptome_16_FD_13642 | JGI IMG/M metagenome (IMG submission 13642)
GTCGCGCTTAAGCCAGTCGTCGAGGACATCAAACCATCCTCGCGAGGCCTGCGCACGTCCCAGTGCTACGGTCATGTCATAACCTCTTAATATCGCGTTCAAGCAAGGAGTGCGTAGCTTGCTTTAATGCTTTGAGTCTGGAGAGTACCCCCATAGGAAGCACATTCCAATCTCGAAGCAGATTCGCCGAGAGCTTGGAGACAGCTATGCCGCAAAAGAATTGCGACCGTTTGTACTGACCCAACCCAGACCTACGCCTTCAGCGAGACGAGATGACAGGGAATTAGAACTCTCAACGTTTCTATATGATAGGGAGATACTTAAAATTTTACAATCTGATACGTGATTCTCATCTCTAAAAAAATGCTAAATCCGAGCTGATTTTGGGAATTAACAACATGATTACGGATTCGTAATGTTTCGCAATAAAAAACAGGGCTGATGTTCAATGTTGGGTCTGACAGAGTAGGATTTTATGTTGTCGGTGAAGGTATGGCGATCGCGCTCAAATCCTTTGCTGCAGATGTTTTCCAGAAATCTGCTGTACGACTTTGCCTGTGACGATCGGGTAGGCTCTTCATTTTAAGAAACACTATAGGCGGGAAGCACCTGAGCATGACCATCACGAGATAGATTAAGGGTGGATGGATGCTTGCTGGGCAAAACCAAGAAAAATTCTTGGATCAGCATTGACGTTATTGATGAGAATGAATTCACAACATGACTACAACCTCTTCATCCACGGCACTTGAGAACGCAAAAGATGGCGATCGCGTCTTGAAACAAAAGGTCTTGGGTGCTCGTCGTTTGAGTAATTACTGGTGGGCTGCCGTCGTATTTGTGGGTGGAACCGGGTTTTTGTTATCGAGTTTGTCGAGCTACTTCAAAGTCAATTTGCTCTTGCTCTCTGACCCTACAGACCTTGTGTTCGTCCCGCAAGGAATTGCTATGGGCTTTTACGGAGTAGTGGCTCTGCTGCTATCGACTTATTTATGGCTGCTGATTGCCTGGAACGTTGGCGGTGGATACAACGAGTTCAGTAAAGAAGAGGGGATCGTCCGAGTTTTTCGATGGGGGTTTCCGGGAAAAAATCGCATTGTTGAAATTACTCATCCACTGGAAGACGTCCAAGCTGTGCGGGTTGATATTAAGGAAGGACTAAATCCAAAACGAGCCCTATATCTTCGGATCAAAGGCAACATCGAGCTTCCTCTGACTCGTATTGGTCGGCCACTGCCGCTTTCTGACTTAGAAAATCAGGGTGCCGCGTTGGCTCGCTTTATGAGGGTTCCTCTAGAAGGTCTTTAGAGCCAATAAAGCTGGGAACTGTGGTTGCCCATTTTACAAGTTTGAAGAAACACTAAGGACAGTTGTTGAGGATTCGTATTTATGAGAGTTTACCGCTGGCTGACTATGTTTCTGTTGGTCGGGGCTTTTATGTTGGCAGGTTGCTCCACAGGAGAAGTCGCGTCTGATAGCTCAACGCCTGACACACCAACGTCAAGCCCAGATGTCGAAGAGGTGGGATCTGGGTTGCCTCGCCTTGAGGGAGAAGCTGTCGTAGAAATGGTAGTAAACGGTGAGACGATTGCTATCAATGTGAATGGAAACAATGCACCCATTACGGCTGGAAACTTTGTGGACTTGGTTCAGAAAGGAGTGTATGACGGGGTTGCTTTTCACAGAGTTGTGAAAGAACCCGAGCCGTTTGTGGTTCAAGGTGGTGATCCTCAGAGTCAAGATCCGAGTGTGCCGATGGCACAACTGGGAACAGGTGGATATGTTGATCCCTCAACGGCTGCTCCACGATATATTCCCCTTGAAATTCAGCCGGCTGGAGCAGAAGAGCCGATCTACAGTCAGCCTTTTTCGAGCTTGGACAACAGCCCTACTCCAGAACTGACCCATACCCGTGGTGCGGTTGCGATGGCGCGATCGCAGTTTCCCGATTCTGCTTCTTCGCAGTTCTATTTTGCATTGGCTGATCTGTCGTTTCTCGACGGAGATTATGCTGTGTTTGGCTATGTCGAAGACGGAGATATGGACGTAGTAGACAGCATTCAGCAGGGCGATCGCATTGAGTCGGCGCAAGTTGTGTCTGGGTTAGACAATCTTCAGACTCCAGACGAATAAGTTTCCATATCAGTCAATTGCATCGTAAATAAGGGCGCTAGAGTAGCAGTAGAGGGATGTTCCCCTTCTACTGCTACTCTTTATTTGGACCCGCTATGACGTTAACTGAACAAATGCTGTCGCCTTTGTCGGACGGGCATGTGCTGACGGGACTCCGTCGAGCTGACCAGATGTGGTCAAACTACAAGACAGCCAATATCAGTGTTCCTGAGGTCGTTCACGTGAGAAAGGATAGCTCCGCAACAGAGCTAGAGCCAGTGGAATGGGACGTGGCGATCGCCGGAGGAACCTTAGGAATTTTGCTAGGGGCAGCGCTTGCTCAGAAGGGCTGGCGCGTGGTGCTGATCGAGCGAGGCATCTTAAAGGGTCGTGAGCAGGAATGGAATATTTCGCGGCAAGAGCTACAAGTGTTTGTTGACCTGGATCTGCTGACTGTTGATGAGCTAGAAAGGGCGATCGCCACAGAATATAATCCAGCCAGACTGAGCTTTCACAAAGGAACAGAGTTTTGGGTTGAGGACGTGCTGAATGTGGGTGTCGATCCGATATATCTGTTGGATACGCTGAAGCAAAAGTTTCTGGATGCTGGAGGCAGACTGCTCGAAAACACCGCATTCCAATCTGCAACGATCCATCCCAATGGTGTCTCTATTCATACTGAGAATACTCATACTGAGAATATAGAGAAACAGAGAATTACAACTCGGTTATTGATTGATGCAATGGGTCACTTTTCGCCCATTGCTCGTCAGGCGCGCAATGGACAGCAGCCAGATGCCGTTTGCTTGGTGGTCGGAACTTGTGCGGAAGGATATGCTGCTGAGGCAGAGGGCGATCGCTCATCTGTCGATCTCTCAACAGGTGATATTTTTGCCTCGATCACACCCATCCAAAACCATTGCCAATACTTTTGGGAAGCGTTTCCAGCCCGCGATGGACGCACGACGTATTTGTTCACCTACGTCGATGCACAACCCGCTCGCTTGTCTTTAGAAGATTTGTTTGAAGATTATTGGCGGCTTCTCCCTGATTACCAGAGGATTTCATTAGAGCAACTCAAGGTGAGACGAGCCTTGTTTGGGTTTTTTCCTTGCTATCGAAACAGTCCTTTGCAACTGCCTTGGAATCGGACGCTGGCGGTCGGAGACAGCAGCGGCAGCCAGTCTCCTCTCAGTTTTGGCGGTTTTGGTTCAATGGTTCGTCATTTAGCACGACTGACTCGTGGTGTTCATGAAGCTCTGGATGCTGATGCGCTGAGTCAAAAAGATTTAGCGAAGCTTCAGCCCTATCAGCCCAGTCTGTCGATTACCTGGCTATTTCAGCGTTCTATGAGCGTCGGACTTCACCAAAACCCTGACCCCAACCAAATCAACGAGTTGCTTTCGGGAGTCTTTGAGGCCATGAATGACTTAGGAGACCCAGTACTGAAACCGTTTTTACAAGATGTGGTACAGTTTAGAGCCTTGACCCGAACACTGTTCCAGACGACTCTCAAGTTTCCGCTTTTAGGTTTGAAAGTCGTTCCCTATGTGGGACTGCTATCGCTACTCAAGTGGGTTGTTCACTACGTCAATTTGGGTATCTATGCGATTCAATCCAGATTAGGTTCCGCCATCTATCCTTTGCTGAAGCCATTGTTTACAACATTGCCGCCCAAGTTTCAATACACCTTCTCACGTTGGATTGATATGTGGGTTTACGGTTCTGGAGGTGACTATCACGGCTAGTTTGAAGTACGACTCTCGATTCCATATTCAATTGATTTCACGATCGATCAATTCTGATGGAAAAAGCCTTGTATCTTTTAGCAGAACTCAGTGAACGAGATTTTGACTGGTTTGTGCAGAGTGGTGAACTCGTCCAAATTTCACCAGGACAAGCGTTGATTCAAGAAGGCAGCTCGATCAATGCGATTTATCTAGTTTTAGAAGGAACGCTAGCCGTCACAGTGAGCGCTCTCAAGGATCACGAAATTGCTCGTCTATCTGCGGGAGAAGTGGTTGGGGAAATGTCGTTTGTGGATGAACGGGCTCCCTCTGCGACCGTCAGTGCTCTTGATGTTGTCCGAGTGTGGAAAATTCCTCGTATCAGGCTGATGCAAAAGCTTTCCAACGATCGCAGTTTTGCTGCAAATTTTTATCAGGCGATCGCCATCTGGTTATCTCACAGGCTCCGGGGAACCATCAGCCGATGGGGATACGCCTATGGATATGGCAAAGAAGATGAACTTAATTCGACCGATGGCGATGCTGGTTGGGTTCAGTCATCCGATAGTTTGGAAATTGCTCGGATCAGATTAGACTGGCTTTTCAGTCGCTTAAAAGATGTCAAAGATAACTGCTAACGTCAATTTTTGATCGTTCATTTGTCAACTTGTCCCCTATGATGTTTCCGACTGCTCGACAAGGTTTTTATCAGGAAATCTGCCAACCCGATGACCAAATCGATTTGGCTAAAGCCTCGCTCTATATTGCGCTTGAAGCCCATCCCAAGCTTGACATTGAAGAGTATTTAAAAGCTTTGGATGCGATCGCAGCAAACGTAAGCGATCGCCTTCCCAAAGAGCGCTATCCTCTGCGGGTTGTTCGAGCTATCAACGAGCACCTGTACGACAATCTACGCTTTCAAGGCAATAACCGAAACTATTACGACCCGGACAATAGCTATCTGAATCGGGTGATTGACCGTCGAACAGGAATTCCAATTTCCCTATCGCTAGTCTATCTAGAAGTTGCAAAACGACTCGATTTTCCGATGGTCGGAGTGGGGATGCCGGGGCATTTTTTGATTCGGCCTGCTCAACCAGAACTCGATTTTTTGGTCGATCCGTTCAACCAAGGTGAAGTGTTGTTCGATCAAGACTGTGCAGAATTGTTACAGCAGCTGTATGGCCGCTCTGTTACGATTCGACCGGATTTTTTAGAGCCTGTTTCTTCACGAAAAATTCTGGCTCGAATGCTGACAAATCTCAAAGGTATTTATATCAATCAGGGAGAAATGTCTTGGGTGTTGTCGGTTATTGACCGACTGTTGTTGCTATTTCCTGATGCACCGATTGAGCAGCGCGATCGGGGACTAATCTATTATCAAGTCGGACGCTGGACTGAAGCTCGTCAAGATTTGGAAAACTATCTCGACTGCTTACCGGCTGCCCGCGATGCCATTGTCGTGAGAAAGCTGCTAAAACGCATAGACGGCGGAGACGATTCATAGATCCCTCTTTGCTGTTGCTTTTGGGGACGGCTCATTCGAACTTGCCGATCAGTCTCGGCGCTCAACTGTAGCTTCCATCGTGCTTGCTAAGTAATGTCCTTCCATCACGCTGCTCGACATGTAGTAGCTTTGTGGGGCGATTTGGTGCATAGTTTCAAATCCTGTGCGTCGCTGGCGATCGCCTAGCACCCAAAATCGTTGAACAATAGATTCTGGGGCAATCCAGCCTTCTCCTTCGACACGTCCGAGATTACTGTGCTGAAGGACGAAGGAATAGCGGCGATCGCCTAAGGCCAGTCGTCCCCGGTATTGAAACGTAATCGCCTCACGTTCGTCTTCTGGAAAGATTAGTTTTGTAACAAGAGTGTACCAATCGTCGCGTTTCCACTCGACAAGAATTTTGCCCTTGACGCTTACCGGAGGGCCATCACGATTGAGCCAGTTGCCATCTAACATCCATAGTCCTGTCTCAAGTAGAAACGTATGAGTCACGACAACATCCCTGTTGGTTTTTTGTCCGCTTGCTCAGTTATACCCGCTGTACTGACTCTGAGAGCTTATCTCATCGTATCGGTTAGCGAGTGACTGGTTGATAAATTTTGCCTAAAGGAATAGCTTGATCAGCTCCGGTCACTTCTGGCAGGTTTCCTGGTTGATCGTGCCAGCGCCAATAGGCTAGAACGGCCATGGCAATTGCTTCTTTATAAGCGGTATCGATGCCTAATTCATCCGTAGTCAGCAGCTCGATGTTTGGTAAGTGCGATCGCAGTCGGTTGGCTAGGTAGTGATTGCGGCTACCTCCGCCACAGAGAACAATTTGATCGGGAAGTCGAGGCAGAAACGTTTGATAGTTCAGCGCAATCGAGGCTGCTGTAAAGTCTGTGAGAGAGGCCAGGGTATCAGCGGCGTTGAGATGGCGATCGCTCGCTTCAGCTAAACACCGACGAGCGTAGTCTGCACCAAAAAGCTCTCGTCCCGTGGATTTTGGCGGTGGCTGATGTAGATAGTCGTCTTGTAGCCACTGCTGTACCAGTTCGTCACAGGGTGAACCTGTTGCTGCCCACTGCCCGCTTTCATCATACGTGAACTGACCTTCAGACAGTTCAAACACCGCAAAATCAATCAGAGCATTGCCAGGGCCTGTGTCCCAACCTAGAACGCCTGTCTTCTGATTCTGAGGAACTTCGCACGGTTGGGGAGGCAAGTAGGCTACGTTGCCGATGCCACCAATATTTTGAATACACCGATGCAGCATTGGATGTCCCAGCAGCCACAAATCGATTGCAGGAACTAGAGGAGCCCCTTGACCTCCCATTGCGATATCTGCTGCTCGGAAATCGCTCACTGTCGAAGTCTCTGACAGGTGGGCAATCAGGTCACCGCGTCCAAGTTGAAGGCTATAGCCCAGGGGATGATGATCAGAGACTCGTGGAGGACGATGAAACACCGTTTGACCATGAGAACCAATCAGAGCTGCTGGAGGGTGTTCCTGTTGGATGTCGAGGGCGGCTTGAGCAAAACAGTGGGCGATCGCATCATCCAGTTCTGCTAGAGCCATCATCGACAGCGGCGCTCCGTGGCACACCTCTAAGATGCGATGGCGCAAGTCTTTGGGATAGGGATAGGTTTCTCCTGCGATGAGTTTGAGGCTCAAGTCATGTGTTGTGCCAGTCAGTTCAACGAGAACAGCATCAATGCCATCGACAGACGTACCACTGATTAGACCCACTATTCGCATGGGAGATTTTATTGCTAATGTTGACTAATTTTGACAAATGTTCAGCTCAATGGAGCTACTCAGCTGACTAAAACGCGATCGCTCTGGCCTAGTCGGCGATTTTCTTGAATCACCTGCTGTCGTGCCCACTGATCGGCTGCCAAAATGTCGTCCAGACTAGGCTGGGACTGATTGTCTTGACGATGGCGATCGCACACCCGCTCAATCAACCGAGGAATATCGAGGAATTTCACCTTTTCCTCTAAGAACAGCGCCACTGCTTGCTCATTTGCTGCATTTAGCACAGCAGGCATCGAACCTCCGGCTCGTCCAGCCGCATAGGCCAGATTCATACAGGGATATTTGTGGTGGTCGGGCTCTCGAAAGGTGAGATCTCCAGCCTTAACTAAATCTAACGGCTCCCAGTCCGTAAAGATGCGCTCTGGCCACGACATGGCATACAGCAGGGGCAGACGCATATCGGGCCAACCCAACTGAGCTAGCAGAGAGGTGTCTTGGACTTCGATCAGCGAATGAATAATGCTTTGGGGATGGATCACGATGTCGATGTGGTCGTAATCCATGCCGAAGAGATAGTGGGCCTCAATCACTTCTAGCCCTTTATTCATCAGCGTGGCGGAATCAACGGTGATCTTCTGCCCCATCGACCAGTTGGGATGTTTCAGCGCATCGGCCACAGTGACTTCAGGTAGCTTTTCTACAGGCCAGTCGCGGAAGGCTCCGCCAGATGCAGTCAGGATGATGCGACGCAGTCCACCCTCAGGCACGCCTTGCAAACATTGGAAAATGGCAGAATGTTCTGAATCAGCTGGAAGTAACTTCACCTGATGCTGCTTGACCAAGGGCAATACGACCGGGCCACCCGCGATCAGAGTTTCTTTGTTGGCAAGGGCAATGTCTTTCCCCGCCTTGATAGCCGCAATGGTCGGGAGCAGACCTGCACAACCCACAATGCCTGTCACGACCGCTTCTGCATCTCCGTAAGCGGCTACTTCGGTGACCCCTTCTTCTCCAGAAAGGAGCGTTGGCTTTTGATCAAGATGGGCGATCGCCTCTTCTAACTCAGGTAGTTTGGAGCGATCGCAAATGGCTGCGACTTCAGGCTGAAATTGAGCGATCTGCTGCGCGAGAAGGTCTACATTTCGTCGGGCGGCAATGCCGACCAAGCGAAACTGGTCGGGATGACTCGACACAATATCGAGGGTTTGGGTGCCGATGGATCCTGTGGAGCCGAGGAGGGTAATTGCTTTCACAGCGCTACTCTAATGAACGAACACGTCTGTTCTTGTCGCATCCCTACTATAAAACGCGATCGCACTCTGCCCAACATCTCCATCCAACATAATGTTTTTGAAGAAGCCTTCTTGATGGCTACAAGCCAAAGTTTCTAGCCAAAGTTTCCAGATCCCAATCCGTCAGTAGCCATGCTCCGAAAGAAAGTCAGCCGTGATGGGCGATTCAGACGTGGCGATCGTCTCTTGCCAGTCTCTCAGTGCAGGATCGTGCGAAGAAGATTGGTGCTCAAGCTTCAGAAACTTCTCGACGTATTTTCCCAAAACGTCTCCCTCTAAATTTACTAAATCTCCAGGAGACAGATATTGGAGATTCGTTTCTGCGTAAGTGAGAGGAATGACCGCTGCTTTGAACCAGCTGCCAGAAGCGTTGCAGTCCGCCACCGTTAAACTAATGCCGTTGATCGCAATACTCCCTTTAGGAACAATGTATCGAGACACCCGATCATCAGAGACTGTAAAGCTCATTTCCCAGGCATTCTCTGTGCGTACGGAGGCGTCTAAGTAGCCCACGCCGTCGATGTGGCCTGTTACAAAGTGCCCTCCTAGCTTGCTACCGACTCTTAGAGAACCTTCGAGATTCACCAAGTTTGCTTGGGGCGATCGCCCCAGAGTCGTTCGGTTTTGGGTTTCGGGAGAGATAGCGGCAATAAATCCGTCTGCCAGAAGCTGAGTCACCGTCAAGCAAATGCCATCTACAGCGACGCTGTCGCCTAGTGCCAGGTCGGCGTAGATGGGATCGTGAGCAGAGTGCGACCACGACACTTTAATTTTCTCATCTCCCCAGACTTGGGCTTTGCCAAGGGTTTGAACTAATCCGGTAAACACAACAACTCGGCGCTCGTATAAAAGGGTTGGCTTGTTCGCGAGAAGGTTGGCTTGTTCGCGAGAAAATGATTCTGTGAACTAATCGTGACAGTGAGGTCAGGTCTGACTGCCTTTCCCATCATCGGTCATCGGAGCTTGTTATGATTGATACCGAGTTCAGATGATTAAAGTTTCAGATGATTAAAGTTTCAGAATCATCTCATTTGAAGGAAGAGATATCAGGGCATACTGATGTTGAAGAGCCTGTTTGCTAAAACGTATTCAACGGGAAGTCGCATAACAGAAGTGGCATACTGATTTCATATTTTGCCATACTCGAACGGAACGAAAACTTCGGAGGAGAGATCCACCTGCGTTCTTAGTCTCTAATTTTTCGGATTCATCGGATTCAACTGACTAATTGTAAAGATAAAGACCACACTTGAGCTTGAGTTGGCGTTTGAATTCTGGGGTGGGGGTCTTGGTTTCGAAGGAGGGCTCGAAAGGCTATCGAGCTTGAGAATAATGCTAACTTACACAAAACTGCTCCAAGTGAACGGCATGTTGGATTTGTCCTGTGGGATGAATGAGATGGCGTAAAGTGCACCTGACACGATCGCTCCTGATTTTGGGCCTGACGCCCTTTGCTCAATGGATTTTGGAGGCTAAGTCAATGCTGGAAATGAAACTCGCTGGAATTGCTCTCGATGCAGCGACGCGCAATCCTATTGTGCTTCTGCAAGACACAACCGATCGGCGGCAACTCCCGATTTTCATTGGACAAGAGCAGGCTCGTGCGATTATTAATGCTCTTGAAAAACAAGCGCCTCCTAGACCGCTGACCCATGATCTAATAGTCAATGTTTTTGACTCCTGTGAACTCGATCTGGAAAAGGTGGTGATTCACTCTCTCCAAGACAGCACATTCTACGCAACGTTGGTGCTGAAACAAGGAGAGGTCACCCGTGAAATTGATGCTCGCCCGAGTGATGCGATCGCCATTGCGCTGAGAACCAGTAGTCCTATTTGGGTGACGGAAGAAGTGATTGCTGATGCGTCTATTCCCGTTGATAAAGATGCAGATGAAGCAGAACGCCAAGAGTTTCGCGACTTTGTTTCTGGCATCAAACCTGAAGACTTTGCTCAGCGGGGACGGTTGAGCAGCAGCGGCGAAGAGGCTTGATGTATCGAAGAATTAGAGAATAAAAATTTCATGGCACAAAAAAGGGGAGATGCTGTGACTCCAATGCCTCCTACAGGAGAAACTCAGCTTGCTACCTTACTTGCCTCAATGCGTCCGATGCTCTCAACCCATGAGTATGTGTTCTGTGTCGTTTCGAGTTCCGACTCACCTCATGTCTTAGCTACCAAATCGTTGCTCGACAAGCATCCAGGCATCTGCCCGACTGGACAGTTTCAAGAAGAGGAAGGTACAACTCTCATCTTGAAACGAGTCGATGCCGATCAGATGGGACTCGCCTACGAATTTGTTGCTCGGAAGATCACGTTGGCTGTCCATTCTAGTCTTGGTGCTGTAGGGTTCATAGCGGCGATCGCCACTCATCTTGCCCAACACAGCATCAGCGTTAACCCAGTTGCCGGCTACTATCACGACCACTTGTTTGTGCCGAGCGATCGTGCAGAGGAGACGATGCAACTCCTACTTACTCTGTCTCAGGATCAGAGCTGAGAGGGCTGAATCTATCGCAACTGGGTGAACGCAGGTAAAGCGGTTTTCTCAACGAGGGTTGATTCTAGTTTTCTTACGAAGAAGACAGAGTGCGACTATCTTGAAGCTGATCCAAGATCTTTGTAGCCATCTCAGGCCGAACGCCTCGGTACCACGATTCTTGTGGTAGTACGAGAACCATCGGGCCATTTCCACACTGACCCAGGCAGCCAGTCGCCTCAACCTGAACAGAGGTAGGGGCGATCGCCCGCAGATTTTTGAGAACCTCTGCTGAGCCTTGTTTCCTGCAGGTACGATTTTGACAAATTAGGCAGTGATGGTCAAAGGACATGCTCAGACTCGTCTAGAAAAAACATTCGATACCCTCTAGAATTTCAGCCCAAACGTGTTGCGGTAAGCTCCAGAAGGTTGATTTTTAGGTATTGTTTTCAGGCTATTCCACTATCTAAGCAAGGCTCAGCTCAAGGTTTCGCAGGATATCACTGCAAGCCGATTTCGTTAAGATCGAACCCTTTCGAGACCAACCATTCTTTACTAAAAATGCGGGACTGATAGCGCGCTCCTCCGTCGCACAAGATGGTGACAATGGTATGCCCCGGCCCCATTTGCTTTGCCAATCTCACCGCTGCCGCCACGTTGATGCCGACAGAACCGCCCATAAACAGCCCATCTTTATAGAGCAGTTGATAGATGGTTCGCAGGGCTTCGGGATCTTCGATTTGAATTGCATCATCCATCGGAACATCTTCCATATTGGCGGTGATACGGCTGTTGCCGATGCCTTCGGTGATGGAGTTTCCAGAGGTGCTAATTTCTCCAGTTTTCACATAGCTGTAGAGACCGCTGCCCATAGGATCGGCCACAACAGATTTAAGGTCTGGATTCTTCTCCTTTAAAAACATGGAAACTCCGGCAAAGGTTCCGCCCGTTCCAGTCGCCGCCACCCAGCCATCGACTTTGCCGTCCGTTTGCTCCCAGATTTCGGGGCCTGTTGTCTCATAGTGCGATTGGCGATTGGCGAGGTTGTCGAACTGATTGGCCCAGATCGCGTTTTCCATTTCTTCGGCAGTTCGACCCGAGAGCTTAACGTAATTGTTGGGGTCGCGATAGGGCACAGCCGGAACCGGACGGACTTCGGCTCCTAAGGTTCGCAGCATGTCCATCTTTTCCTGGGACTGCGTTTCAGGAATGATGATGAGACACTTGTATCCTTTGGCATTGCAGATATGGGCTAGACCAATACCTGTGTTGCCTGCTGTTCCTTCAACGACTGTTCCTCCTGGCTTGAGCAATCCTTTCTTTTCTGCCTCTTCAATGATGTAAAGCGCTGCTCGATCTTTGACCGAGCCTCCGGGATTGAGAAACTCGGCTTTACCCAAGATGTTGCAGCCTGTCTCTTCACTAAAGCTCTCCAATCGGATGAGCGGTGTGTTGCCAACGGTGCCAACAAATCCGTCTCTGATGTCCATGCCTATCTTCCCGTGATGACTGCTTCGAAAAAGGAGGACGAGCGATCGCCATGCAATCGATCGCCATCTGTTCATCCCTTTTCCTGGACAAATTCTAAAGCCTATTGGTCTGAGCTTCGCATCTAATCTGACTCAATCGATAGCGGAACAAGGATTCACTGACCAAAGGCATCCTGGTAAATCTGGTAGAAATCTTCTTCGCTGACGGAACGAGGATTGAGCGGATGACAACCGTCTTGTTGGGCGATCGCCACAAGATGATCGAGCTTTTCCTCAGGAATTTGGAGGTCTGACAGCGTGTTGGGAATGCCAATGCCAGCTCGTAGGGATTCGAGCCATGTGATGAACTCCGCCCCGGTTTGGGCCTCAGGTTTGATCACGCGCGCCATTTTTAAAAAGCGTTGAGGAACGGCCTCTAGATTGAATCGCATAGCTGCGGGAATCATGACTCCATTGGCAAGTCCGTGGTGGGTGTCACAGACCGTGGAGAGAGCATGAGCACAGGAATGGGTCACTCCGAGTCCTTTCTGAAAGGCGATCGCCCCCATCATGGCAGCATTCAACATCCCACCTCGGGCTGTGAGGTGATCTTCTGCTTCTGCTTTACTAAATGACTCTCCAGCTTTCATTCTTTTGGCGAATTGGGTCGCTGTTGTCAAATGCTCTGATACAAGGGAAATCCCTTCTAAAGCGATGCCGTCACAGATCGGGTGAAATCCCTTGGCTAAATAGGCTTCTACCAAATGAGTCAGGGCATCCATTCCGGTCGCTGCTGTGACCCCAGGGGGCAAGCCTAACGTCAACTCCGGGTCTGCCAGCACAACTTTGGGCAGCAGATCCGGGTCAAACATGATTTTCTTCGCGTGGGTTTCGTCATCCGAAATGACGGTGCTGCGTCCGACTTCGCTACCCGTACCGGCAGTGGTCGGCAATGCCACAATCGGAGGAATCGGCTGTGTCACAGGAAGACCATCCGGCTTACCGTCTTCGTAGTCAAACAAGTGACCCGGATGATCAGCCATCAAGGCGATCGCCTTTGCCACATCCATTGGCGCACCACCGCCGATAGCAACAATGCTATCGGCATTATGTTCTTTGAATGCTGACAGACCCGCCTCAACTTGGGACACGACTGGATTGCCCCAGACTCCGCTAAAGACAGAAACTTCGAGTCCGGTCAGAAAATTCTGCATGTCGGGAAACCAGGGCAGCTGAGCCACGTCTCGGTCTGTGACGATAAGAGGACGGCTAACATTGAGGGCGACTAAGGCTTCTGGAATCAGCGATCGCGCTCCTGCACCAAAGCGAATTTTAGTCGGAAAGTTGTAGGTATGGATTGGGCTTGTCACAAACGACTCCTTGCTACCGTCAAAACAAATGTGAGAATTAATGGAAGGCTTAAGAGCTATCAACGTTTCATACGTTTCATACGATAGTGCCTTGATTCTTAGGGGAAAAAGTTCTAATGGAAGAGTTTTGGCATAACGGACAGCTTAAAACTGGAGCTTCGATTACACTTTCTCTCACCAATCCGGGATGGCTCTATGGTGCAACGGTGTTTACAACGCTGAGGGTCTATGCTGAATCTCTCGACCATCCCCTCACAGCTTGGTCTGCCCATTGCGATCGCCTAGAGTTCAGTCTTCAAGCTTTTGGTTGGCGATCGCCCGATTGGAACACGGTACGCCAAGGCTCGCAGCGTCTTGCTGAGCAATATCCTGTGCTGCGAATTACTTTATTTCCAGACGGGTCGGAACTGATTACGGGGCGATCGCTCCCTTCTGAACTGACACAAAACCAGCAACAGGGAATTACAGCCTGGATTGCGGGATCAGAATATCAGAGAAGTCTCGCTGCTCACAAAACGGGCAACTACTTATCCTGCTGGCTGGCTCTCCAAGAGGCACAGCGTCGAGGAGCACAGGAAGCGATTCTCACTGACTCAGCAGGGCATTGGCTAGAGACCAGCACCGGAAATCTTTGGGGGTGGGCCGATGGAAGCTGGTGGACTCCGCCCCTAAGCCATTCCTCTTGTGAGCATTCCAATGCACCTGGAAAGATTGATATTCTGCCGGGAATCGTGCGATCGCAGGTCATTTCTTGGCTGAAATGGCAAAATGAGAGAACTAACGAATCTCATTGGTTTGGCGATCGCGCGACTCAGTTCGAGACGCTGGCTTACACCAACAGTGTTAGACAGGTGATACCCATTCACACCGTTGTGGACGGCACGACATCAAAAGATCCGGTTTGCCATCGATTCAATGTCAATCATCCAGCGCTCCAACACCTAAAAGCACGGTTTGAGAATCCGGACATCTGCCCTGGAATTTGAGGCTCAACCAAACGCAGTGATTGGGAAATCTAATGAAACGAGAGCAGATACGACAGAATTAGGTTAATATTAAGGAACATTAAGAAGCTTAAAATTTTTAATCTGTTATTGCCTTCAGATGAGTTTAAGGAGGACTAGCCCCGGTGAATAAACGGTGGAGAAATGCAGGGCTGTACGCGTTGCTAGTGGTTGTAGTCATATTTGTGGCAACTGCGCTGCTCGATCGACAGCCACAGACGCAAGGTCGCTGGGCATACAGCGATTTCTTGCAGCGTGTTGAGCAAGGTCAAGTTGACAAAGTTGTTGTCAGCTCTGATCGGTCACGGGCTGTAGCAACGGCTCAAGATGGTGAAAAGTTTGGCGTGGATCTACTGCCAGATCCGGATTTGCTGGATACTCTAACCAACAACAATGTCGATATATCGGTGTCTCCTCAGACCGATGACAACGTGCTGGTTCGAATTCTGAGTACATTGTTCATCCCATTTTTATTGTTGATCGTGCTGTTCTTTGTGCTACGGCGAGCCCAGAATGGCCCTGGAAGTCAGGCGATGAACTTTGGTAAGTCTAAGGCCAGAGTCCAGATGGAGCCGCAAACCCAAGTTACCTTCGGTGATGTGGCAGGTATTGAGCAAGCCAAGCTCGAACTGGCTGAAGTGGTGGATTTCTTGAAGAACGCCGATCGCTTTACTGCGATTGGAGCCAAGATTCCTAAAGGTGTGTTGCTCGTTGGCCCTCCAGGAACAGGTAAAACTCTCCTTGCTCGAGCAGTTGCAGGGGAAGCAGGTGTGCCCTTCTTCTCAATCTCTGGTTCTGAGTTTGTCGAGATGTTTGTCGGTGTGGGTGCGTCTCGTGTCCGCGACCTGTTTGAACAGGCGAAGTCAAATGCGCCTTGTATCGTATTCATTGATGAGATTGATGCTGTCGGTCGTCAGCGGGGTGCTGGACTTGGTGGCGGTAATGATGAGCGTGAACAAACTCTGAACCAGCTCTTGACTGAGATGGATGGTTTTGAGGGCAACACAGGCATCATCATTATTGCGGCGACAAACCGCCCTGATGTGTTGGACTCTGCTCTACTGCGTCCGGGTCGTTTTGACCGTCAAGTTGTTGTTGATCGTCCTGACTATGCGGGTCGTCTTGAGATTCTCAACGTCCATGCTCGGGGCAAAACCTTGGCGAAAGACGTTGATCTTGAGAAGATTGCTCGTCGAACTCCTGGATTTACAGGAGCTGATCTGTCGAACTTGCTGAATGAGGCCGCTATTCTTGCAGCCCGTCGCAACTTCACCGAGATTTCGATGGATGAAGTGAACGACGCAATCGATCGGGTGCTTGCTGGGCCTGAGAAGAAGGATCGAGTCATGAGCGAGAAGCGCAAGACTCTCGTTGCCTACCATGAAGCGGGACACGCTTTGGTTGGTTCGTTGATGCCTGACTATGACCCTGTTCAGAAAATCAGCATTATTCCTCGTGGACGTGCAGGCGGCTTGACTTGGTTTACCCCGAGCGAAGACCGGATGGATTCTGGTCTCTACTCTCGCTCTTACCTGCAAAATCAAATGGCTGTTGCTTTGGGTGGACGCATCGCTGAAGAAGTCATCTTCGGAGATGAAGAAGTCACGACAGGTGCGTCGAATGATTTAGTTCAGGTGGCACGAGTGGCTCGTCAAATGGTGACACGCTTTGGTATGAGCGATCGCCTTGGCCCTGTGGCCTTAGGTCGCCAGCAAGGAAACATGTTCTTAGGGCGAGACATTTCTTCTGAGCGTGATTTCTCAGAGGAGACAGCTGCTGCTATTGACGATGAGGTACGCAACCTTGTTGACCAAGCCTATCGTCGGGCGAAGACGGTGCTACTTGAGAACAAGCATATTCTCGACAAGTTAGCTGACATGCTGATCGACAAGGAGACGGTCGATTCTGATGAGCTACAGCTCTTGCTTGAAGAAAACGAAGTGAAAGTGGCGGCGATCGCCTAATCTTCTTCGGCTGACTCGACGAGTTGCGAGTCCAAATGCAGTTAATGAGTCAATTCATTTTGGGGCAGATAATTCTGCCCCTTTTTTTTACGGAAATACGAGAAGAGTGATAAGCGCAATCACAAAAAGCATCTGAGCAGCAATACGAATTATGAATCCGAACCTTGCTGTTCGTCACAATCCATAAGGCTTTAGTACTTTTTGCGAATCCTTTGGGAAAATTAAAACTTAGGGAAATGTTTTCCGGATGCTGAAGATTACATCCGTGAATATACTAGTATCTCCTGATCGTCACTTCTATGATGTCCTCACCGTCTCAAGGCCACAATGCTGGCGATCGCTTTCAATGGAGTGATCCCGTCTTCCATGCGCTACTTGAAGACGCGATTGATGCTCTTGTTATCGTCGATCGCCAAGGACATTGTCTGGACGGAAATGAGTCGGCTTGTCTTCTGATTGGGATAGCTCAACAACAGTTCGTCCGTCGTGACCTTCCAACTTGGCTTAAACGGGTCGCATCCCAGGTTGCTTCCGAAGATAACGTTTCTGCGGGTGAAAAATCTCAGGTCAAAGGCGAAGCCGATCGCCCAACTTCCGTAGAAATGCGGTTGCCTCAACCAGACGGATCAGAACGTCAGATTTCAATTTCTTCTCAATGGGTCGTATCAGAGCAAGTTCATCTGGTTGTCTTGAGGGATGTCACTCGGCAGCGACAAGCGGATGCGCAGCTACAGGCGATCGCCCAATCCCTGCAACTGACATCTGAGCGCTCGCCCGTTTTAGAGCCTGGCCTCCGCCCTCGGCCTACGCACAGGAGTGAACACCTAGACCAGGATGTGTTTTGGACTCCGTTTGAGCAGGCTGACCTTGGCCTTCTGCTGTGTTCTGCAGAAGGCGTCATTCTACGAGCAAACTCTAGAAGTTGTGAGATTTTTGCTTGTTCAGAAGCAAAACTGGTTCGTCACCATCTCAAAGAATTGATGGCACCAGAAGAGCTAGCCGTGAGTTTGCAATACCTGAAAGAAATGGTGATGGGCGATCGCACTTCTTTCATGCTGGAAACTCGATATGTTCGCAAAGACGGAACGTCCCTTTGGTATAGCCTGTCTGTTGTGGTGTTAGGGCATACATTAGCCGAAGCTCGACCTATGATGGCGATGGTCAAAGACATTGGCGATCGCAAACAGTTAGAAACGGCGCTGAAAGACTCTGAGGCGCTAGTCGATAGTGTCCTGAACAGTGCGGCTGCTTGCATCACTCGATTTCGCTGTTTCAGCGATCGCTCCGTTGTGTATGAATACTGCTCAGACGGTGCTGAAATCGTTTTTGGGTACTCCGCACAAGAGATCTTGTCCGATGCAACACTATGGCGATCACGTGTTGAGCCAGAGGATTATCACAGCTTTATTCTTGCTGCATTTGAGAGCATCTTCAAGGAACAAGAGTTTAAGGCAGAATATCGATTTCGGGCTAAAGATGGTTCTCCGCGATGGATTTCGACCACCTTGTCGTCCCAGCTTGATTTAGACCGCCAGTGCTGGTATGTCACCGCAGTCGATGTTGAGATCAGCGAACGAAAAAAGGCCGAAATCAAGATTGAAGAATCCCATCGGCGCTACCGAGACTTGGTGAATTCAACAGAAGGAATTGTGTGGGAAGCCAATGCTAAAACGCTACAGTTCACCTTTGTCAGTCAACAAGCAGAGCAATTGTTGGGCTATCCGGTTGAACAGTGGTTGACCGAACACAATTTTTGGGCAAACCACATTCACCCTGAGGATCGCCAACGAGCCATTGAGTATTGCCTGTCGGAAATTCAACAATGTCGCGACCATGACTTCGAATATCGCTCTATTGCTGCTGACGGACGGGCTGTGTGGCTGCGTGATTTGATATCGGTGCAGTCTGAGGGAGGTGTTCCAACCTTCCTGCGAGGATTGATGGTCGATATCACATCGCGAAAGGAAGCAGAAGGAATCTTAGCTCGGTATGAACGCATTGTCTCAGCAACTCCCGATGGAGTGGCGCTTCTTGGCCTAGACTACACCTACCAGATTGTTAACCAAGCCTACTTGGACTGGCACTACGAAACTCAAGACAACGTGGTCGGGCATCCGATCGTCGAGTTGCTCGGTCGAGACACCTTTGAGCAGATTGCAAAACCCTATCTTGACCGTGCGATCGCTGGAGAAGTTGTGCGCTATCAAGATTGGCTCGAATTTGATGCCCTAGGGCGACAGTATGTTGAGATGACCTATGCTCCATATACAGAGTCAGAGGGTCAAATCTCAGGTGTTGTCGTTCTGACACGCAATTTGACGGATTTGAAACAAGCTGAAATTGCAATCCAGCAGTTGGCAGAAAGCGAGCTGTTGTTGATGAGCATCACGAATCATATTCGTCAGTCGCTCGACCTTGACACTATTCTCAGCACCACAGCCGCAGAAGTTCGGAAAATGCTTCGGGTCGATCGGGTGTTGGTCTATCACTTCGATCGCAAACGAGGAGGAGAGGTCATTGCAGAATCGGTAGAACCCGGCTGCATCTCTGTTCTGGGATACGTCATTCGTGATCCCTGTTTAACAAACGAAGCGTGTCTGCTTCCTTATAAAAAGGGAAAAATTCAAAACATCGCAGACATTTACGATGCCCATCTGACTGACTGCTACATCGAGATGCTCAGCCGCTTTCAGGTGAGGGCAAATTTGGTCTTGCCCATCGTGCACGATAACCAGCTATGGGGACTACTGATCGCGCAGCACTGCACCCAGGCTCGTGTCTGGGAACATGAAGAAATTGATGTACTCAAGCAGCTCACGAATCAGTTGGCGATCGCCATCCAGCAATCTGAGCTTTACGAACAGGTGCAGCATCTCAACGACAACTTGGAATTAGAAGTCGAAGAACGCACGGCAGAACTGCGCCAAGCCCTCGAATTTGAGGCGTTGCTCAAGCGCATTACCGATAAGGTTCGCGATGGCCTAGATGAATCACAAATCTTGCAGACTGTTGTGGAAGAACTTGCCGATGGATTAAACGTTGAATGCTGTGACACCGGAATTTATAATGCCGATCGCACCACTTCTACCGTTACTCATGAAGTTGTGCGATCGCTTCAACCTTCACAGGGCAAGACGTTTGAACTCAAAACCAGTTGTCATCCCGAAATTTATCCGCTTCTGTTTAACGGTCAGTCATGCCAGTTTAGCGATATTGTGCCGAGCACGCTTCGTAGTCAACGGCACCGATTGACAATATTGGCCTGTCCCATTGTGGATGACCAGCAAACAATTGGTGATTTGTGGCTCTTTAAGCCGTCTTCTCGGTATTTTGATGAAGCAGAAGTGCGGCTGGTACAGCAAGTGGCTAACCAGTGTGCGATCGCTCTCCGACAGGCTCGTCTCTACCAATCTGCTCAGACTCAGGTTGTTGAGTTAGAACGCCTTAATCAGCTGAAAGACGATTTTTTGAGCACCGTTTCTCACGAATTGAGAACTCCCATGGCAACTATCAAAATGGCGACTCAGATGGTTGAAATGCAGCTTGAGCAGCAGGGCATTCTCGGCCAAGATGACACTTCCCTCCTCGATCGATATGTCAAAATCTTGCGCGATGAATGCCAACGCGAAACAGATCTGATCAACAATCTGCTCGATCTCACGCGACTCGATTCCGATACAGAGCCGCTGCTGCTGACGGTCGTTAATCTGCAAACATGGGTTGCGCACATCACTGAACCTTGGCTTCCTCGCCTGGAGAGCCAACAACAAATCTTGAGCATAGAGGTGCCTGCAGAAATAGATATCGAGGTTGACTTAGAATACCTGGAGCGAATTCTCTCTGAGCTTCTCGAAAATGCGTGCAAATACACTCCGGCGGGTCATCACATTGCGGTTGTAGCGCAGTCTCGTCCGGGGCTAACGCAGTTAACTGTGAGCAATTCTGGCGTGGATATCCCTCAGGTGGAGTGCGATCGCATGTTCGACAAGTTTTATCGCATTCCCAACCATGACCCTTGGAAGCATGGGGGCACAGGATTAGGTCTCGCCCTTGTGAAAAAGTTAGCAGATAAACTCAACGCCACAATTCGGGCTGAAAGCTGCAGTCATCAACTTCATCTCATTCTGGAATTCTATGTTCCTGAATCTATTCCTCAAGTATGATTTCTCAATCAAGTTTTATTAGGGCTGATAGCGATTTTGTTGATTTTTTGGGTCAACACCCCGCATTGCATAATTCACAATTCGTATTGTTATAAAAAGCCAGCTTGATATGATTAGAATTCACTATCTCGTGCATTTAAATGATTCATGAAGCAAACGTTTCATAAGTCACTTGGAGTCAAATCTCGTAAAGCAAGAGCTGAAAGGATTTGACTCCAATTTTGCCAAAAATTGCAATCGATACACCTTCTATTTCGTTTGGTTAAGTTGTCTATACTTTTAATAGTGGTTGTTTCGAATGGAAGCAAGAGTTACTGCAATGTTATTGAAGGGATCGGCGATATAGCGATGCAAACTAGCCTGTGAATACTGTCTGGAATGGCATGTTATTCTCGTAAGTGCGATTAAAAATATGTTTTATTTCAATACCCGTACGGTCTGGTTTTGAAAATAAAAGTGAAATCTTGTCAGGGGCAGCTGTTGACCATTTCAGCAGATACTTAAAACTTTCTTTGAAATCAAAAAATTGATGTGATGATAAATTTTATACCTGTTGCTGAGGTTGCTCGACAGGGCATTTCGCAGGGTGTAGAACATAGCACTCGGTCTCGATTCATGCCCTCTGACCCAGATTATTTTTTTGAACTTTCCTTTGACCTGCAATGCGTCATTGCCCACGACGGTACCTTTAAACGCCTCAATCCGCTTTGGAAAACTACCCTTGGCTTTTCTGACGACGAACTCGTTGGTATCTCTTGGCTGGATATCATTCATCCAGGCGATCGCCAATTTGCGGCTGATCAAATGCGCTATGTGTGCGATCGCCCTAGTGTTTTCAAAACCCGTTGTGAAAGCAAAGAGGGTTCATATCACTGGCTGATCTGGAATGTGCTACGTAATGAAAAGAACAACGAAATTTATGCCGTTGTTCGTGATGTGACCGAGTGGCGACAAACTCAGAAAGCCTTGCGAGAAAGCGAGGAAAGATTTCGATGTTTAGTAGAGAACGTCGAAGACTACGCCATCTACATGCTCGATCCCGAAGGACGAATTATTAGCTGGAACTACGGTGCCGAGCGGATTAATGGATACAGGGAGGAGGACGTTTTGGGTCAGCCCGTGGCGCTGCTCTATCCCAAAGAGGCCGTCGAAGCAGGTAAGCCCGAACGGGAACTTCAGATCGCATCTGAACACGGACGTTTTGAAGATGAGAGTTGCCGGGTGCGCGGTGATGGCTCTTGCTTTTGGGCTCACACCATCGTTACGGCCCTCCACGATCGCCACGGCAAATTAAGAGGGTTTGCCAAAGTGACCCGCGACATCACAACTCGCAAATGGTCAGAGGCTGCGCTGAAAAATGCCTATAACGACCTTGAACGGCGCGTCGAAGAACGGACTGCCGAACTGATGTCGGCCAATCGGAACTTGCGGCGGGAGATTCTAGAGCGACAGCGGATTGAAGAGAGTCTACGTCGTTCGGAATCTCAACTGATTGAGCAGACCCATCAGCTTCAAGAGACGTTGGGTCAGCTTCAAAAGACCCAAGCTCAGCTGGTGCAGTCTGAAAAAATGTCGAGTTTGGGGCAGTTAGTGGCAGGAGTTGCCCACGAAATCAACAATCCCACTAACTTTGTGTATGGCAATCTTGACTATGCTCAAAAATATTTCGAAGATTTACTCAAACTGATTGAGCGTTATCAGCACCACATTCCGAATCCTCCACCGGAGATCCAGTCTTTTATTGAGACGATTCAGCTCGACTTTCTTCAAGCCGATTTGCCGAAGCTTCTGCGATCGATGAAGGTAGGTGCAGAGAGAATTCAGGAAATCGTACGGTCTCTTCGCAATTTTTCTCGGCTCAACGAGTCCCAGCGCAAACAGGTTAATCTCCATGAGGGCATCGACAACACTCTGATGATTCTTCAGAGCCGCCTGCGAGCCACATCCTATGGAAAGGCTATCGTTGTGGAGAAACACTACGGAAAGGTGCCGCCTGTAGATTGCTACGCGGGGCATCTCAATCAGGTGTTTATGAACATCATCAGCAACGCAATTGACGCTGTAGATTCTGTAGGCACAGTCCATCTAGAGATCCCTTCAGGGAGTGAGCGAGGTGCGATCGTCTCTACAACAGATTCCGAACGTGCGTATGCTTTATCTACGCCTGTCTCGTCTTATACGGCTGACTCGACCGTCTCATTGCCTCGCGACACAGCGATCGCTTCATTGACTCAGGAGCACCATTCTTCATCATTGGCTGTTCAAGTTGATAGCCCATCTGAATGGCCAGAATCTTGTGAAGCCTCTAGCGCGGCAACAAATTTTGAAGCGACTCGCGCAAGGGGTGAGGTTGCACCGACCATCTCGATTCGAACTGAAGTAATAGATGATACCTGGTTTGCCGTAAGGATTTCGGATAACGGACCAGGGATTTCAAAGCAAGATCTGTCTCGACTCTTTGATCCCTTCTTCACTACAAAACCAGTCGGCAAGGGCACAGGGTTAGGTTTGGCTATTAGCTATCAAATCGTAGTAGACCTTCACCAAGGTCACATCGAGTGTCAGTCAGTGCCGGGTCAGGGAACAGAATTTGTTGTCCGGGTTCCGCTCATGATGTCTTCCACATCTCGATTGCTCCACAGCATCAGTCAGACGGAAAAAGACAGAAATCACTAATTGCTGCATGGAAGTTTTTGGATAGAAGTTGTCGATATCTGAATCTATTCTCATCAGACAATACGAAGACCACCATACTTTTCTTAGGAAATGCGATCTTGATAGGTCAGGCGAGTCGATATGCTGAAGTCTTAAACATTAAAGGTTAATGCGTAAACCGGATATCGAAAGTTAGGGCGTTAAAATTTGGTGAGATAACCTGGAGTGAAATCATCAGTTACGCGTATGTCTAGTTCTCAATCGTCACCTGCTCAATCGTCGGCTCTTGCTTCTGAATCGGCTGCTCCGGACGCTCCAAAACGACCTCAGATTCTCGAGATCCATGACGACCAGCGCGTCGATCCCTACTATTGGATGCGCGATCGCCAAGATCCGGCTGTGATCGACTATCTCACCGCCGAAAACGATTACACTCAGGCTCAAATGCAGCATACCGAGTCGCTGCAACACCAGCTCTACGACGAAATGTTAGGGCGGATTCAGGAAACGGACTTGTCTGTTCCCTATCGTCACGGAGACTACTTCTACTACAACCGTACAGAAGCTGGAAAAGCCTATGGTATTTTTTGTCGCAAGGCCAAAACGTTAGAAGCTGAGGAAGAAACGTTACTAGATAGCAACGTACTTGCTGAAGGCGAAGAGTTTTTCAGCCTGGGAGCTTCGGATGTCAGCCCTGACCATCGAATTCTCGCTTACTCTACAGATACTAACGGTTCTGAACGATATACTCTGCGATTCAAAGACCTTCAGTCCCAGAAGCTATTTCCAGAAGCGTTGGTCGATGTGGATAGCGTGGCCTGGGCCAACGATAGTCAGACGCTCTTCTACATTCGTATTGATGAGGCTCATCGACCGTTTCAGCTTTGGCGAC
>JGI12048J13642_10226956_pt1 | contig 24368 bp, 11 predicted proteins | sample ElkSlonscriptome_16_FD_13642 | JGI IMG/M metagenome (IMG submission 13642)
ACTACAAAGGTCACTAGGTCGATGAGTATAATCCCCACTAAACCAATCATCGGATACAGACTCCCTGCCAACGCCGGGGCGATAATGCTGGAACCATAACTGAGAATAGAACCCATGCTACTGGCACGGGTGTAATGGTGTTTGGGGACAAGGGTTGTGATTGAGACTTGATAGGATAGCTGCTGAATTTGATTAAATGGACTAATAACGGCGGCTATTATATAGAGATGCCAGATTTGTAGAGTGTTGCTCAGGTAAATCAGTAGAATTGCCAACGTCGCCAAAGCGGTAACCGTATCGCTGACTATCATTAAGAGTTTACGGTTAACCCGATCAACAATAGTGCCAGCTAAGAGGCTGGTTAAAATGCTGGGGGCGAAGAAAAAGAAACTCACCAACGCTAAGGCTGTCGCTGAACCTGTTTTTTCCCAAGCCCAGATTGTAATTGCAAAGAAGGTCATCTGGCTGCCAATCGTTGAGACAAATTGACCCAGCCAGATGATAATAAAGGTATGCATTTTCGAGATTAGTGATCACTGTAGAGACGCTTCATACCAAATAGAGTAGATATTACTTGTGGTCGGGATCTGGAAAACCTCTCCCCAAACCTCTCTCCATCCCCCCTTGCCCCCCTTTGGATACTGCTGGTCATTAACTGAGGGGTCTGACCCCTCCCCAAACCCCTCCCCGACGCGGGGAGGGGCTTTGATGCTCCCCCTTCCCTTGCAGGGAAGGGGGCTGGGGGGTTAGGTTTTTCCAATTCCCCAGCACCTAACCTGAAGAAAGGAGTAGCTGACGCAGTTCATCCAGGATGAGTTGTGCGCCAAGTGGTCCGTTTAATCCATTCCAGAGATAGTAGGTGACAAAGAACACCCGATCTTCTTGACTCGCTTTTAGAGATTGGGCGATCGCATTATTTTGCCATTCCTGTTGAATTGCTGCTGTTTGCTGGTCAATTACACGATTCAGCACAGCATTGGTCGCCTTTTGCTGTTGATCCCGCACACTCGTTTCGTAGCCTAAGATAAAAATGAGGTCGGCATCGTTAAGTTGGGGTAATGTTTCCAGAGAAATGGCGGTGGTTAGCTCAGATTTATTTTGAGCCGGGGGAGAGACTAATTCAAATCCCACTCCTTCTAGTACCTCGCCTAGATAACTGCTATCATTCACGACCCTGATATCGACGAGTTGATTCGCTCCCAATAGCAAGACTTGGGGATATTTAGCCACTACAGGAGCCAACTGATCACGAGCCGCCGCGATCTGCTGATTATACTCCGCAATCACGGCTTCTGCTCGGTCTTCCTGTCCTATCGCTGCTGCAAGTTGTCGCAGATTTTCCTGCCACTTTCCTTTAGCAGTCCGTTTTTCCCAAAGTAACGTGGGTGCAATTTTTGAGAGCATATCATAGTTCTGTCGCAGTCCGCCTGCTTCACCCAAAATCAGATCAGGTTGCAGCCGAGTTAGGCTTTCTAGAGAGGGATTGCTCCTGTCTCCTAAATTCACGGGTTGGGTGGTGACTCGGTTTCCTAAATAGGGAATTTGTGCACTGGGATTATTGAACGAGTCGCCTCCATGGAAGGGAAAAACTTCCGCATATCCGGCTGGCTGCATATCCAGTGAGAGGAGTAAGTCCAAGATATGGGGACCTAACGCCACTATTTGTTTCGGTTGACCGCAAACCTGAGTTTCACCCACATCATGCTCAACCATGCGGCAGTTGGTACCATTGAGGTTAGCGGTAGCGCGATCGCTGATTTGGCTGTCAGATGGACTACAAGCAACCACCAGCAAAGCCGCACCAAGTCCGAGCGTCAAGAGTTTCAGGATACGCCTCAAACACCAAGCGTCGGGGATGGAAAAAAGAGGTCGGAGTAAGACCCAAAACCGATTCATCATACTCTGTGTGGCTTAAAACTGCACGGACACCGAACCAATGACAGTAAACGGTTCACCCGGTTTAATCTGAACTCTGCCGATACCCGATTCGATATAGTCTACGTCGAACAGGTTTTTGAAGTTGACCGAAGCACTCCAATTGTCCCGTCGATAAAAAATCGCTGCATCTGTGCGAAGATAATCGTCAAATTTAAAGGTGTTCCCAAAGTCGCCAAATCGCTCTCCCACGAAAAATAAGCCAAATCCGAATCCAAGTCCCTGGAAGTTGCCCTGTTGGATTTGATAGGTTGTCCACAAACTCGCGGTATTTTCGGCAATGTTGGGTGGCTTACCCCCTTCGGGAATTCCAAAAAATCCTTCGGTTACTTCCGCATCAATGTGGGAATAGGAGGCGATAATATTCCATCCCGGCAGAATTTTACCGACGATATCCAGTTCAATTCCCTGATTTTGCTGTTCGCCGAGGGCGATAGAGAAGCCAGGATTATCCGGATCAGGTACCGAAACATTCGTCTTGCTTAAATCATACAGCGCTAAGGTTGTTGAGAGTCTACCATTTAGAAATTCGGCTTTAGCCCCGATTTCGTATTGAGTCCCCCGTTCGGGTTCGGGAAGATCACCCCCGAATGTAATGTCGTTGGGTTGGAATGAGCGGCTGAAGCTGGCGTAGAGAGAAAGCTGTTCGGTGGGTTGATAGACGATGCCCACGCGGGGACTGAAAGCATCATCACTTTGAGTGGGGGATGAACGATCAAAAAAGTCAGTTGATCGAATCGTTGCTTCTTGGTCGGCGATGTCATAGCGTCCACTCAGTAGCACTTTGAAATTGTCGGTCAGGGAAATCAGATCTTGTAGGTAAAAGCCCCACTGTTGTAGCTGACTTCGACCATCAAACAGTTGGGGGATATCTTCGCTATCTGGTAAAGAAAATCCGTAAACGGGGTCAAAAATGCTAATGGGCGGTGGGGCTAGGGGAGGAGCAAATGCTTGTTGGAGATCGAGATCCTGAAAGCTACGGCGGAAATCAAACCCAACTAAGAGTTCATGTTCAACTGATCCGGTGGCAAATTCACCCACTACGTTGGTCTGGATATCGTAGGCTTCTTCATAGATATCAAAATCGCGGGTGCTGCGGGATACCACGCCCCGTTCTTCATCTACACCGCCCAGTTCAGCAGCGCGGAGAAACAGATCGGTATTGGAATACCAAAAGATGTTCCGCAGTGTCCAGTTATCATTTAAACCATGTTCTAAGCGATATCCAGTCTTGAGTTCATCAGTTTCAACAAAATCATCGGGTTCATTGAAAATGCGGTCGAACGGAATATCCGCTACCTCGTCACCAATGGCAACTAAGCCTCGGTCGTAGGGTTGTTTATTATCTAAGTATTCCAATTCAACCGTGAGTTCGGTGCGATCGCTAATGAACCAGGTTACGACGGGAGCAATGAAGAATCGTTCAAACTCTTGGTCAAACTCTCGAAAGCCATCCGACCGACGGTAGAGGGTATTGAGTCGGTAAAGTAGGCTTTTATCTGGGGTTAATGGACCAGATATGTCAATGCTGGGTTCGATGAAACCATAGCTACCGACCGATGCTTCAACCTCGTAGAACGGTTGGGGTAAGGGTTTTTTGGTGACGACATTAATCAGTCCTCCTGGTTCTGCTGACCCAAAGACAATGGAAGCCGGTCCTTTGAGAACCTCGACTCGTTCCACGTTAGCCGTTTCTTGAGTACCGCCAAAGGTAAACTGGCGAATGCCATCTCGCAGGACAGTAGCATCTTCAAATCCACGAACGGTAAATGTCTCAGTATCATTAGCACGAGTATTGCCAAGGGTGACACCACTGACATTGCGTAACGCTTCATTCAGACGAATGACTTGTTGGTCTTCAATCACCTCTTCCGGAACCACCTGAATTGACTGGGGAATATCACGCAGGGGAGTCTCGGTTCTAGTGGCGGTGGTGGCGTCGGGGACGCGATACCCTGTGTCCGGTTCCGCCGTAACCACCAGTTCAATCTCATCAGTCGGTTCTGTCATTGGCGGGGGAGGTTCCGGTTCTTCCCCAGGTTCCATGTCCACGTCTGGCGGCACGTCTGGTGTTTCAGGGGGTGTTTGAGCGGTGGGGGTTTCCGCTGTCAGACTAAATAATAGTCCGGCTGCACTCGGCATGACCTCGACTCTGGGTAAGGCTGTTGTACCTCTTACCGTTACCCGAATGCTATTAGGATTACGCTGCGTCACGGTAACTGAGGCAATCCCCTCAGCCGGATTCTCTTGGCGAAAGGGTTGATCATCCGGTAAACGCAGTTGGGTGTTGATTAAATCTGCAATAAATGTTTCACCGTAGCTGGTGGTAAAGACTTGGGGGGCTGTACCCTCAGCCGTTTCTACAATAACTTCGAGTCCCTGGGGTGTGTCTTCGAGACGCACACCTGTAACTTGTACAACATCAGCAATGGCTGGAGTCGCCATCAACACAGGCACTGAGCCTGTGAGTAATACGCTAGAGAGTAATTGTGGTAACTTCAATCTGGTTTCCTCTTAACCCACGTTGAACGGCTCGAAACGCAGAGCTGCACTTCGAGTGATTACTATTGCGAATAATTTTTATGAGCTTAGAGAGAATAAACCGATTTGTTTGTACCTGTCAAGGGGGTATTCTTAGAAAATTATTGATAAGAGATTTCAACTGGTGAGTCTCTGATAATTTTGGCAATATCGACTCCTTCCCTCACGGGTGTGTCCAGAGCGATTAAGGTTTAACGCTGAAAACGCTTGTATAGAGAGTATCCCAGCTATTGACTCTCTACCGCTGCTGGTGGGATGCCACCTTAGCTCGGTCTCGATGAATCTCAATAATTTAAAAAAATTTTCAATACTAGGGCTTGTCAAGACCCAAAACCTATACTAGAGTTATCAATGGTTATTAAAAATTACTGTCAACTACTGAGAGCTAGGTTTAGTCAAGATCCCAGAACTGACGCACTCAGCCTGATCAGCAACGGCTCAATGAGGCTTTCAACTCCTTGACTAACGCTCAGAACAGCGAAATTTCGTTTCAGTGCGTAAGTCCGAGAGCTGATCTCCCTTCCCCCGATGAGGGGGAATAACAGAGGAATGGGGAATTTGTGACGTTTTCGTGACGTGGCTCAATTAAAACCCGCCTTACTTTTTCAAATGTGGTGCATTGATACTTAAACCTCATGGATAGTCGAAATGTCATGGATACTCTCCAAGGAATACTAAGCGAATTGGGTATTCCGAAAGAGTCACTGAATCAAAATACATTACTGCGTCAAGACTTACAGCTTGACTCGACAGAAACCGTTGAAATTGCCCTCGGATTAAAACGGCAGTTGGGAGTTAGTGTCAAGCTAGGAGGACGGCAAGATTTAACTTTAGCTCAAGTATGCAATTTGGTTGAGGCGGCTAGACTTACAAGTTCTCAAAATGCCTCTTGAATCCACAGGAGTTAAAGGAATTGGCATTGATATTACGCCTATCGATAGGATTAGCCGATTGATTGAGCGATATGACCATCAAACCTTAGCGTTACTGTTTACAGCCAGAGAGATTTATTGTTGTCAATTCACCCCTAATCCTCACCAGGCTTATGCTCTGTGCTTTGCCACAAAAGAAGCGGTGGGAAAAGCGTTAGGAACGGGAATCGCTGACATTGAATGGACAGAGATTGAAGCGACTCTTAATCATCACAACCAGTTAACGGTTCAGCTTTATGGAAAAGCAATGATTCAGGCAAAAGAACAGGGCGTAAAAGACTGGCTAGCGACTTGGTTGTCTTGGGATAGGCACGTACTGGTACATATTTTAGCCCTGTGACTCAAGACGTAAATGAACTATCTCTAACCTCAACTCTAAATATGAAGAGTATTACTGAAAAACTACCCGATACTTTGAATGTTGCGGCTTACTTCTTAGACAGTGAGTTGCTCCAAGAACGACGTGAAAACACCGTATTTTACTATCAGGATCAAACCTACACCTACTCTCAGTTAAGCCGTTTTGTTCGACGCACCGCTCGATTACTCTCTGAGTTAGGTTTGGAACGAGAAAACCGGATAGCTATCCTCTTACCCGATACTCCAGAGTTTGTCTTTGCCTTCTGGGGAGCAATTTGGCTGGGTGCTGTGCCAGTCCCGATTAATACAGCTTGTACGCTTGAGGATATTCACTATATTCTGCACGATTCTCGCGCCAAAATTTTATTAACCACTCAAGCATGGCAAGAGAAACTGACTCCAATTCAGTCTCAGTTTTTGCGCCATAGTCTACTAACAGCTGGAGACCAGGCATTTTTATCCCTGCTTGCTCAACAAGACGACCAACTTTTTTGGGCTGAAACCTGTCGCGATGAACCCGCATTTTGGCTTTATACCTCAGGAAGTACAGGACGACCAAAAGGAGCGATTCATCTCCATCAAAATATGGTCGTTTGTGCCGAAAATTATGGTAAAGCTACATTGGGTTTACAGGGTGATGATATTACCTATTCAGTGGCTAAAATGCCCTTTGCTTATGGCTTAGGCAATACCCTGTATATGCCAATGGCAGTTGGTGCAGCGAGTGTCTTATCGGATGCTAATAACACTTTTGATATTATTGCCGACATTCAGCGCTATCAACCAACCGTTTTGTTTGGCATTCCTAGTGTTTATGCGAGTATTCTGGCTGTACATGATATTGCTCCCCTAGATGCTACTTGCTTACGCTTATGTGTATCAGCTGCAGAACAGTTACCCAAGAGTATTTGGCATCAGTGGCTAGAAACGTATAACCAGGAAATTTGCGAAGGGATTGGTACAACTGAATTTCTGCATATTTTTCTCTCAAATCGAGTTGGACAGTGTAAACCCGGAAGTTCTGGATATCCTGTTCCTGGCTACGATATCCAAGTGGTTAATGAGCAAGGGTTTCCCTGTTCTCCTGATGAAATTGGCAATCTTCAGGTTAGCGGTGAAAGCTTGATGTTGGGGTACTGGAACCGATTGAAACAGACGCGAAATGTTCTCTATGGCAATACGATGCGAACGGGGGATAAGTACCGCTGTGATGCTGATGGTTATTTCTGGTTTATGGGTCGAAATGATGACCTGTTTAAGGTGAATGGTCAGTGGATATCACCGTTGGAAATTGAAGATATATTACATCAACATCCCCACGTTCTGGAAGTAGCAGTTGTACCAGAATCACGTCAAGGTGAACAGTTAACTCAGATTGTCGCTTATGTCGGTCTTAAGCCAGAACAGGAAGCGTCGTTGGACTTAGAAGATAGTATTCGTCAATTTTCTAAACAGCAGTTGCCTCATTTTAAAGCTCCCAAAATTATTCAATTTGTTGAACAATTGCCGCGTACTTCTACAGGAAAAATTCATCGCAAACAATTAATGCGCCAAGACACGGTGTTAACAATGTGATCAGGTGGGGATAATTAAAGCAACACTAAAATTCTATGCAGGAGCTGAAGAAATGTTAATTGATTCAAAACCGACTGATACCAAGCCCGCTGTCAACTATTATGAACTATTTATACCGGGCAAGAAAGATGCTGTTGTAGTTTTGCAAAATCTCTTGCGATCGCGAATTATTACGACCTATTTAATGTATGAACAAAATAACGAGGTTCGTATCGCGGGCAATGAGTTAGTTAAGGTGTCAGTTAGTCAGGATTCGGTCTCATTAAAAGGGATGGGAACGTCTTCCTCAGTCCCCGTTACTGATCCGTTTCAACAAGTGGCAGAATTACTCAACGCTTTGCCGATTGAAGGGTGGACAGCTTATGGGTATGTGGCATTTGATATTGCTGGATTTTATTCCGCCTATTCCAAATCTATCCAACAAGACCTTTTATGCTTTTTTATTCCAGAGATTGAATTGCGTTTTACAGACAAGGGAGTTTATGTTAAAACGAATCGGTCAGTGGAGCAAATTTGTAGTTTATTATGTATAGAGAGTGAACTTGCCAATTATGTGCCAAAACCTGTAGTGGTTGATTTTAGCGATCGCGAAGGTTATCAAAACCAGATTAAGACTCTGATTAAGGCAATCCAAAACTCAGAACTCCATAAAGCGATTCTGGCTCGTTCCCTGAAAATTACTGGTGAATTAGACGTACTAGGAACTTATATTGTTGGCGCTAAAGCCAATAATTCTGCCCGTTCGTATTGCTTTAATCTTGGTGATGTTCAGGCGGTGGGGTTTAGTCCAGAAATCTTAATGAATGTGAGTCAAGATGGCTTTGTCACAACCAATCCCTTGGCAGGAACTCGACCTCGTGGTAAAAGCTTGGCAGAGGATACCCAATTAAACGGTGAACTCTTAACCGATGCCAAAGAAGTCAAAGAACACGCCCTGTCGATTTGGTTGGCACAACAGGAAATATCCTCAATTTGTTTGCCAGAAACGGTTCGAGTTTGTCAATTTATGGACATTAAAAAATATCGCTGCGTCCAACATCTATCATCACGGGTTGGCGGACAGCTAAAGCCCAACAATACGCTGTGGGATGCGTTGAAGATTTTATTTCCCGGAATCACTGTGTCGGGAATTGATAAAGCCAAAGCTTTAGAATGGATTGATCGCCTAGAAGATGAACCCAGAGGAATTTATGCTGGGGGTATCGGCTGGATTAATAGTGAGGGAATGGCAGATTTAGCCATCGCCATTCGTTCGGTTTATCAATATGGCAATTGTATTTCCCTAAATGCGGGAGCGGGTATCGTCGCTGAATCGATTCCGGAAAATGAATACATGGAGTCAGTGAACAAAATGAACACCATGTTGACAAATTTGGTTTTCAAGTCTGGCACTTATGGCGCTACGCGCCAGGGAATAGGCAATAGGCAATAGTCAAAAAATGTTTACTCAAGTTTCTTCATTTGTCCTAAACCTAGTGCGTAGTCCTATAAATCATGAGCCAACTGATTATCGGTCATGGACTAGAAATTCTGGAAACAAATCACATCAAAGAGTACATGGAGCGCTCCGGCGAAGATTGGGAAATGGAACATTTGACAGCAACAGAACGTAGGACAACTGAGTTGGGTTCTAGTCGTATCCAATACCTTGCTGGTCGTTTTGCTGTCAAGCAAGCTGTGTTGAAGATTCTGGGTATATCTGTATGTTCTGATTGTCCTTGGCTGGATATTGAAGTGCAACGGTTGCCAACGGGTCAACCTGCCCTTGTTTTATCGGGTAAATGCCAAGAAATAGCAGCGGAATTCGGTATTACTAAATGGCTACTGAGTATCAGTCATACCTCATCCTATGTTGCTGCCAGTGTATTAGCTCTTAGGGGTAATGTCACTGACTTTAGAGTTTGTAGTAAGCGCTTCAGCGCTTATGGCACTAAAGTGCCTACTACGAACCCACGACTTAAAGCTGGTGGGTTGAGCGAAGTCGAAACCCACCCTACGGTATAAGACTAATCACTAATAAGGAATGACCTATGATTAAAAGATCCGTTGGTATTCGCTCCCTGGCAATTCGCTTTCCTCAGCTAATTCGTACTAATGATTATTGGCAAAAAACCTATCAGAATCAGGGTAAACTCAAACGAAATCGGAACTCTAGATCGACACCTAATTCTACAAACGATAACTCTGGACTAGCCATTTGGTCACAAGCGGTTGCTCCCTATTTACCTGATCCCTTCCGAGGTTCGGTTGAACGACGAGTCTTGGGTGCGGATGAGTCTTCACTGACGCTGGAATGTCAAGCGGCGCAAGATGTACTCAGTGCCGCCAACTTGAAGGTAGAAGACATTGACCTGGTAATCGTTGCCTCCATTTTCCCGGACGAGATCGGATTCGGCAATGCTGCCTACCTTGCCCGTAAACTGAACTTGCACTGTCCGGCTTGGAATCTGGAATCCACTTGTTCAAGTGCCTTAATCGCCCTGCAAAATGCCTCTGCATTGGTGCAAACTGGAGAATACCAGACTGTGTTGGTGGTGGTGTCTCATCTGGGGTCTAATGCTGTAGACGAAGAAGATTCTCTATCTTGGTCGATGGGTGATGCAGCGGGAGCCTTTATCGTCGATTCTCTCTCAGCTAACCAAGGCATCCTCGGTAGTAAAATCGTCCATACCGCCGCAACCTGCGAGGCTTACGCCCATGAACTGGAACTAGACAGCCAAGGGAAACCTCGGATGCGGACTCGCACTGGGGAAAATCCCAGTGTACTTGCCGAAACTGCTGTAGACTTTGTTCGTACCTGCTGCCAAGGCGCGATCGCATCGGCTGGTGTTACTCTTAACCAAATTGACTTTTTTGCCTTTAATACTCCAACCGCTTGGTATGCCAGTGTCTGTACTCAAGCATTAGGTATTGATCCAGAACGTACCCTGAATCTTTACCCGCGATATGCCAATATTGGTCCCGTCTTTCCCCTCGCTGCTTTGTACCACGCGGCACAATCGGGTAAACTTCGCGAAAATGATTTAGTTCTCGTCTATACCAACGGTGCTGCTGCTACCGCCGCCGCCATGGTAATGCGCTGGGGTGATGTTGCATTGGGTTCTGTTCCGACACCTCCGATCCGTGTTACTCCAACCCAAGAAAAAATCCATGTCCCCACAGGAAAGGCTACGCCAACAGAAACCCTATCCAGAGAACAACTCCTCGCGGCTGAACCCAAGGAACAACAGGCAATACTAGAAACCTATCTGCTCAACGTTTTAGCCAGCTTACTCCACCGTCCCTCATCCACTCTCACGCCTGAGCAACCCCTCGGCTCATTCCTTGACTCGTTAATCGTTCTAATGCTTAAAAGCCGCATCGAAACCGATTTACAGGTGCGAGTCTCAATCGAACAATTATTTGGGGAAAATACGATAACTCAACTGGCTCAACACCTGCTCAACCAATTCGCATTGGCAACCTTAATCGGATCAGACTCAGGCTCTGTTAGTGAGGTTAGTGAAGCAGAAGACAGAGAAAAATTAAGTCTTTAAAGAAATAACTAAGCTGATGTGTATTGAAATTATGTATTTTCTGTTGCCTTCCCGTGCAATCATCCGTAAGCTCAAGCCCTCACCTCCAGCCCTCACCCCCAGCCCCTCTCTCAAGCCAGCCCTCACCCCCAGCCCCTCTCCCAAGCTTGGGAGAGGGGAGCAAGAGGGGAGCGAGAGGGGAGCAAGAGGGGAGCAAGAGAATCCGGTTCCCCTTCTCCCGTGCAACAAAAGCTCTCGCATCCTCTGTCCTCCCCCCTCTTGTAGGGGTGAACGAGGGGGGTCCGGAGTTGGGGTTAGGGGATGAGGGGGAAAATGTCGAGGAGTAGATAGACACAGCTTAAAACCTTGCCAGTATTGCTTTTCACCTTAAGTTGACACCAATACCTGCAATCCGCCTCTGCACAACCTTTAAAACGTACAACTATGGACTTACATTCCCTGTTAACCCATCTCTCCACTCAAGACGTCAAACTTGCGGCGAATGGAAATTCCCTAGACGTTGATGCCCCCAAAGGGGTAATCACTCCCAACCTGCGTCAGGCATTAACTGACCATAAAGCTGAGATTCTTTTATGGCTGCATCAAAACACTAAAGACGTGCCATGGCATGTCTCTACCAGCCTAGGCAAAATTGTGCCAGCACCTGATCAGCGTTACGAACCCTTTCCCCTAACCGACATGCAACATGCCTTCTGGGTGGGTCGCAGTGGCGTATTAGAACTCGGTAATGTTGCGAATCATGGTTACTATGAAATCGAAGGAAAAGACTTAAATTTAGACCGATTAAACCGGGCGCTGCAACAATTAATTGAGCGTCATGATATGCTACGAGCCATTGTGTTAGCGGATGGTCAGCAGCAGATTCTGCCAACCGTGCCTGCCTATCAGATTGAAGTCTTAGATTTGAGGGGACAGGATGCAGAAATTGTTACGGAAAAAATAAAAGCTATTCGCGATCGCATGTCTCATCAGGTGCTACCTGCTGATCAGTGGCCCCTGTTTGAATTTCGCGTTACCTGTTTAGATGAAGGGCGCGTCCGGTTGCACGTTAGTTACGATTTACAAGTCTTTGATGCGTGGAGTCTATTTCGTCTCTTTGATGAGTGGTTTCAACTCTATCAGCATCCTGAGATTGCTTTGCCCCCCTTAGAGATTTCCTTCCGGGATTATGTTTTGGCAGAGCAACGGTTGCAAGAGACAGAATTGTACCAGCGATCGCAAGAGTATTGGTTGAGTCGCCTCGACTGTTTACCCCCAGCCCCAGAGTTGCCCTTAGCCAAGACTCCCAAAGAACTCACCCAACCTCGGAATCAACGGTATGAGGGATATCTCAACCGCACTGACTGGCAGACTTTGCAACAAAAAGGGGCAAGTGTCGGTTTAACCCCCTCTGGTGTTCTACTGGCTGCCTTTGCCGAAATCTTAACCCGTTGGAGCAAGAATCCTCAATTTACGCTGAATCTTGCCCTCTTTAATCGCCTCCCCTTGCATCCTCAAGTCAATGATATTTTAGGAGACTTTACCTCCGTCACCCTTTTAGCCGTAGACAACTCAGCCGCCGAGTCATTTCGCGATCGCGCTGTTCGCCTGCAAAAACAATTGTGGCAGGATTTAGAACACCGTTATTTTAGTGGAGTGCGGGTGGTGCGGGAACTATCTCGCCGGAAAGGAACTGCCCCCAGCGCCATGCCTGTGATTTTTACCAGTACCTTGGGTTTCCGTTCCCTGGGACAAGAAACCCGCACGTTCAGTCATTTTGGTGAGTTAGTTTATGGGATCAGCCAAGCGTCTCAGGCGTGGATGGATATTCAAGTCTGGGAGGAAAAAGAAGAATTAACCTTTAACTGGGATGTGGTGGAAGAACTCTTCCCCGAAGGTTTGATTAGCGATATGTTTGAGGCGTATTGTCGTTTTATCAAACAGTTAGCCACCTCTGAGTTAGCTTGGATTGAGACAAGGCGACAACTTTTGCCTCCTGCTCAACTGAGGCAGCGAAATTCCATTAATTCCACGGATGCCCCCCTTCCTGACAAACTGCTGAATGAATTATTTGCCGCCCAAGTCCCCAAGCGGGCGCAGGAAACAGCAATTATCTCGCCCCAGCGTACCCTGACTTATCAGGACTTATATGAACAGTCCAATCAGGTGGGTCATAAGCTGCGCTCATTGGGCGCAACTCCTAACCAACTGGTAGCCATTGTCATGGAAAAGGGATGGGAGCAAATTGTCGCCGTCATGGGTATTTTAGCGGCTGGTGCTGCCTACGTTCCCATCGATCCCAACCTGCCTCAAGAGCGCTTTTCATACCTGCTCGAAAATAGTGAAGCTGACATTGTGCTTACTCAATCTTGGCTCAATGATAAATTAGCATGGGCTGAGGGTATTCATCGGCTGTGTATAGACACAGAAGACTTTACCCAAGAACGTAAGGAACCACTCCAGCCAATCCAAACTCCCGATGATTTAGCCTACGTTATTTATACATCCGGTTCCACAGGGTTGCCTAAAGGGGTGATGATTACTCATCGCAACGTAGTAAATGTGGTTGTTCATACGAATCAGCGTTTTAATATTAGTTTCCAGGATCGAATTTTAGCCCTTACCGCTCTCAATCATGACCTATCTGTTTATGACATTTTTGGTCTTTTGAGTGCTGGTGGCACGATTGTCATGCCTGATGCTTGCGGTACGAAAGACCCCAGTCACTGGGCTGAATTAATAGTACGAGAACAGGTGACGCTGTGGAACTCAGTCCCCGCCATGATGGAAATGCTAGTGGACTATGCCCAAGGGCAATCGGTAGCTCTTCCAGAGAGCTTGCGTTTGGCAATTTTGGGAGGGGATTGGCTACCCGTTTCCCTTCCCAATCGGCTGAAAGCTTTAGTTCCAGATATCCAAGTTTTAAGTATTGGCGGACCCACGGAAACCACAATTTGGAATATCGGCTATTTGATTGAACAGGTTGAATCCAATTGGCAGAGTATTCCTTATGGTCAACCGATGGCTAATTCAAAATACTACATTTTGAACGAAGCTTTAGAAGATTGTCCCGCTTGGGTTCCCGGTCAAATGTACTGTGCGGGAGTGCAGTTAGCCAAAGGGTACTGGCGGGATACTGAAAAAACCCAGGCTAATTTCATCACTCATCCTTGTACCGGGGAACGGATTTATCGCACCGGAGATTTAGGGCGATATTGTCCTGATGGCAACATTGAATTTTTAGGACGAGTAGACTTTCAAATTAAGATTCGGGGATACCGTATTGAAGCGGGAGAAATTGAGACCACTTTGACCCAGCATCCAGCCGTGCGATCGGCAATTGTGACGGTGGTTGGCGAACAGCCAGGGAACCAGCGGTTAGTGGCATACATCCTTTCTGACCAGACACCAACACCTACTCCAGAAGAAATTAACCATTTACTTAAACAGAAGCTATCGGACTATATGTTACCGTCAGCTTATGTATTTTTGGATGAGTTTCCCCTATCAGCTAATGGTAAAGTAGACCGCCGTGCGCTACCGACTCAAGCCGATTCGCTTCAGACCATAGAAGTTTCTTATGTTGCTCCCCAGACTGAGATTGAACAAATGATTACTACAGTTTGGCAAGAGGTACTCGGTGTCGAAAAAGTTGGGATTAATGATAATTTATTTGACCTGGGAGGAAATTCATTACTTGTTACAAAGATTTATCAGAAAATAAAAGACAAATTACCGAATAATGAGGTAACATGTTTATCAGTGGTTGATTTATTTAAACTGCCAACGATTCGGTTATTATCACAACATTTATCGCCAGGACATTCAAGCAACCGTTTCAATCAAGACTCCATTCAATTTAAACAAAACCTTAGCCGAGGCAAGAGTCGCCTGAAGCAACGATTTGACAAATCTAGGTCGCGTCCTCGTTAGCCTAATCGAATTGAAACGAGCCAATCATAGAGTATTTAAGTTAGAGAGTACCCGCAGTTATTATGACGAGCGAGCCAAACGGATTAGAAATTGCCATCATCGGAATTTCCGGTCGTTTTCCGAAAAGTCATACCATTGATCAATTTTGGGAAAATTTGCAAAATGGTGTTGAATTAATTACCGAGTTTCCAGCGGTTCAACAGAATAGTCAGGTAACATCAACGGGTCATCAACCCGCCCGCCAGACGATCAAATCCGGTTCTATCCTAGAGGATGTTGAACAATTTGATGCCTCATTTTTTGGCTTCAACCCCAGAGAAGCGGAAGCCATGGACCCCCAACACCGCCTCTTTCTAGAATGTGCTTGGGAAGCTTTAGAAAATGCGGGCTATGACACTGAACGAGAAGAACGACCCATCGGCGTTTATGCGGGTGTGGGGATGAGTACCTACTCGTTCCATAACCTTTATCCTAACCGGGAATTGATGGAATCTAGGGGATTCTTACAAACGCTGGTTGGCATTGATAAGGATTACGTCCCGACCCGCGTTTCCTATAAATTAAATCTCAAGGGACCGAGTGTTAGTGTAGGAACGGCTTGTTCCAGTTCATTAGTTGCCGTTCATTTAGCCTGCCAAAGTTTATTAAGTGGCGAATGTGATATGGCTTTGGCGGCTGGTGTTTCGGTGAAAGTTCCGCAGAACGAGTTAACCCTATCACCAGAGGAAATCGTTTCTCCTGATGGTCATTGTCGAGCATTCGATAGCAAGGCAAATGGCACAATTGCTGGGAACGGAATTGGTGTAGTTGTCCTCAAACGACTCGAGGATGCTTTGGCGGATGGGGATTATATTTATACGGTGATCAAAGGTTCAGCGATTAATAATGATGGTGCGTTAAAAGTGGGTTACACAGCGCCGAGTGAAGAGGGTCAAGCCCGGGTCATTCGAGCGGCTCAACTCATGGCTGAAGTGGAGCCAGACACAATTAGCTATATGGAAACCCATGGCACCGGAACTCCTTTGGGGGACCCGATTGAAATCGCAGCAATGACGCGAGCATTTCGAGACACGACTGATAAAAAAGGATACTGTGCGATCGGTTCAGTGAAAACTAATGTGGGGCATTTGGATGCTGCTGCTGGGATAACGGGCTTAATTAAAACGGCTTTAGCTCTGCATCATCAAGTATTACCTCCTAGTCTGAATTTTGAGACACCCAATCCGCAAATTGATTTTGCAAATAGCCCTTTTTATGTGAATACCCACTGTTCTGAATGGAAGAGGAATGGCACTCCTCGCCGTGCTGGGGTGAGTTCCTTCGGATTTGGCGGCACAAATGTCCACGTAATTCTGGAAGAAGCGCCTGCTGTCGAGGCTAAGGTTCTGGAGACAACTGATACCTTAACGGGTCAACAGGAGAGACAGTCTCATCTGTTGGTGATTTCTGCTAAAACGGCTTCGGCTTTGGCAACAGCAACCAGGAATCTGGCGTCTCATTTACAGCAGCATCCAGACCTCAACTTAGCGGATATCGCTTACACTCTCCAAGTGGGTCGTCGGAGGTTTGAGCATCGCCGCATGGTCGTCGCCCAAGACCTTGAAGATGCCGTAAACGCCCTAGAATCAGGGAATCCGCAACGAGTTTTTAGCCAATTTCAGGAATCAAGCGATCGCTCGATTGTGTTCTTATGTACTGGACAGGGAGCGCAGTATGTCAACATGGGGCGGGAACTGTATCAGAGTGAACCAACATTCCGAGAAGAATGCGATCGCTGTTTTGACCTACTCCAACCTCATCTGGGTATCGATTTGCGCTCCTGTTTGTATCCAGCCCCAGAAGACGTAGAACAGGCAACAGACCAACTCAAGCAAACGGCGATTACCCAACCTGTACTTTTTGCGATCGAGTACGCCCTGGCTAAATTATGGATGTCCTGGGGAGTGCAACCCCAAGCCCTGATCGGGCATAGCATTGGGGAATACGTCGCCGCTTGTCTGGCAGGTGTTTTCAGTTTAGAAGATGCTTTGGCATTAGTTGCCACTCGGGGACGGTTGATGCAGCAAATGCCTTCCGGGGCAATGGTTTCGGTGAATTTATCTGCCGATGAGGTGCAACCCTTTTTAGGTGAACCACTCGCTCTGGCTGCCAGTAATGCACCCTGTTTAAGTGTGGTTTCCGGTTCAGTGGAAGCAGTAGAACAACTGGAACAGCAACTGGAGGCAAAGGGAATCGGCTACCGTCGCTTGCATACCTCCCATGCCTTTCATTCGCCGATGATGAACCCCATTATCGGGACGTTCACCCAGCATCTTCATACCGTCAAGCTCAATCCTCCCCAAATCCCCTTTATTTCCAATGTCACTGGCACTTGGATTACCGCCGCAGACGCCACAGATCCCAATTACTGGGCAAGGCATCTACGTCAAGGCGTGCGGTTTGCAGAAGGTATTAGCGAGTTACTCAAGGATGCTCAAGCCATTTTCTTAGAAGTGGGACCAGGACGAACGTTAAGCACCTTGACCAAACAGCAGGCAACTGAACGAGTGGTGCTGTCTTCCCTGCGCCATCCCCAGGAGGAACAGTCCGATGTGGCATTTATACTGAATACCCTAGGCAAACTCTGGCTAGAAGGAGTTCAGGTCGATTGGTCGGGTTTTTATGCTCATGAACAACGCGATCTGCTCAAAGCAGCAAGACTTCGCTATCGCATCCCGTTACCCACTTACCCCTTTGAACGCCAACGCTATTGGATCGACCCACCAGAGGAATCAGCGAATAGTCGCCAGGTAACGTTGAGCAAAAAGCCAAACATTGCTGATTGGTTCTATGTTCCTTCGTGGAAACGCTCCATTACCTCCACCTGTAAAGTGAACGGCACATCGGTTCACTCTAGCATACTCGTGTTTGTTGATGAGTGTGGTTTGGGTGTCCAACTAGTAGAACACCTCCAACAGGCAAGTCAAGATGTCATTATCGTGAAAGTTGGGTCAGGATTCAGTCAATTAAGCGATGGTGTATATAGTCTTAATCCTCGGCAAAAAGATGACTATAAAGCATTAGTTGATGCACTGATCACCCAAGATAAGCGACCCAGCAAGATTGTTCATTTATGGAGTGTCACTGAAAAAGAAACAGGGATTTTTAGCTCTGTATCTAAGCCAAATAGACACTCAGAATTAGAAATTGAACTTATTGATTGCGCTCAAGATTTAGGATTCTATAGCTTGCTGTTTCTCGCACAAGCACTCGGAAAAGAAAATCTTGCTGATGACGTTCAAATTTTGGTTGTTTCCAATAACTTGCAGGACGTGACAGGAGAGGAAACCTTGTGTCCGGAAAAAGCTACGTTACTTGGGCCTGTTAACGTCATTTCTCAAGAATATCCAAACCTCAATTGTCGTAGCATTGATATTGTTATTCCCGCTACCGAGAAGCTGGTAGATCAACTACTAGCAGAACTCGCCATCCAATCTTCCGACCGAATTATTGCCTATCGGGGAAATCATCGCTGGGTACAAACCTTTGAACCCATTCATTTAGAAGACGCGGTTGAAGGGACATCGCGCTTGAGGAAAGGAGGAGTCTATCTGATTACAGGTGGACTCGGCGGCATTGGGCTGGTTCTAGCAGAATATCTGGCAAAGACGGTACAAGCCAAGCTCATCTTGACAGGACGTTCAGCTTTTCCTGCAAAGGACGAGTGGGAACAATGGCTGGTAACGCATGACAAGCAAGATGGCATCAGCCGCAAAATTCGGAAAGTCAGGGAACTCGAAGCATTGGGCGCTGAAGTTTTGATTGCCAGTGTGGATGTAGCTAACCTCACACAAATGCAATCTCTCATCCATCAGGTAGAGTTACGCTTTGGTGAACTTAATGGTGTATTCCATGCAGCTGGAATTTTAGGAGGACAGTTTAATACAGTTGAAAATACCAGTGAGGCGAATTGCGAAAAACAGTTTCATCCCAAAGTATACGGATTATTAGTATTAGAAAAACTCTTGCAAGGTCGAGAAATTAACTTTTGTGTATTGCTTTCCTCATTATCCACGGTTTTGGGGGGATTAGGGTCTGTTGCTTATTCATCAGCGAATCTTTTCATGGATGCGTTTACTCGGCAACATCATCAAACTCGTTCTATCTCGTGGATGAGCATAAATTGGGATAGCTGGCAAATTGGAGAAGATCCATCCAAGAGTGCATCGTGGGGTTCAACCTTAGCAGAATTTGCGATTAACTCCCAAGAAGGAGTCAAGGCTTTTCAATGTCTTTTATCTAACAGTGGGCTGAGTCAGGTTGTCGTTTCAACGGGTGATTTGCAAGCGAGGATTAACCAATGGATTAAGTTAGAATCTTCACACGAGAAGGCTGCGTCCAAGTCTAGTAATGCGCTCTCTGTTTACTCGCGACCAGATTTACAGAATGATTACATAGCTCCCAGAAATGAAATTGAGCAAACAATTTCTCATATTTGGCAAGAACTTCTAGGAATGAAACAGATAGGAATTTACGACAACTTTTTTGAACTGGGCGGACATTCCTTATTGGCTACCCAACTTATTTCTCGGATACGTAAAAAGTTCCAGGTCGAGTTTCCGGTAAACATTCTCTTTAAGGCTCCTACAATAGCCGATGTGTCGGAGTACATCGAGACTCAACTGAACGCTGTTATACCTGTTGCTGTGGGTGATCGCGAGGAGGGAAAAATATGAAAAAGATTGATAAGCTTTTATCTGACTTTCACCGTCTAGACGTGAAACTATGGATTGACGGTGACAAGTTGTGTTACAGCGCTCCAAAAGAGACGCTAACACCCGATTTACTAACCCAACTCCAAGAGCGAAAAGCAGAAATAATCAAGTTTTTACAAAAAACTGATAATGCTTCAAGTTCTATGGGTGAGACGATTATGCCTGTCTCACGAGACATGAACTTACCCTTATCTTTTGCCCAGCAAAGAATGTGGTTTCTCAACCAAATAGAGGGTGAAAATGCAGCTTACCACTTAGCTGGGACAATTAAAATCACTGGTGCGCTTCAAGTAGACGTTCTAGAGCAAAGTTTTAGGGAAATCATTCAGCGCCACGAAGCCTTGCGAACGACCTTGAAGAACCTCGATGGTCAACCCATTCAGGTTATTTCACCAACCGTAACCTTTACACTGCCGCCGATAGATTTGCGAGGAATACTCAAAGCCGAGCGGGAAGCTGAAGCACAGCGTCTGGTTATCGAAGAAGCTCAACGCTTATTTGACCTAGTACAAGGTCCATTATTGCGGGTAACACTACTGCAATTGGGAGATGCAGAACATTTGCTGCTGCTCGTGATGCACCACATTGTCTCAGATGGATGGTCGATTGGCAGGGTACTTTTCCATGAGTTGAATTTACTGTACGACGCTTTCTCTAAAGGTCAAGCTTCACCGTTGCCTGAATTACCTATCCAATATGCCGACTTCGCCCTATGGCAGAGGCAGTACTTGCAGGGGGAAACACTCAACAAAGAGCTGTCTTACTGGAAGCAGCAACTTGATGGCGCTCCTACCCTGTTACAACTTCCCACTGACCGTCCGCGACCGCCAGTTCAAACCTTCCGAGGTGCAACCCAATTATTTATACTGCCCAATACGCTCACCAAGGCACTTAAAGCTTTAAGCCAGCAGACACAGTCCACTCTATTTATGACACTGCTGGCAGCATTCAACACCTTACTCTATCGCTATACGGGGGCTGATGACATTCTGGTGGGTTCGCCCATTGCTAACCGCAACCGAACGGAAATAGAGGGGCTAATTGGTTTTTTTGTCAACACCTTGGTGCTGCGTACTGATTTGTCTAGCAATCCCAGCTTTCGGGAATTGTTAAAACGGGTGCAAGAGGTAACTTTGGGAGCTTATGCTCATCAAGACTTGCCGTTTGAAAAGCTCGTAGAAGAATTACAAATAGCACGAGATTTGAGTTACCCGCCGTTGTTCCAGGTGATGTTTATTCTCCAAAATTTCAATTTCCCAAAAACGAACCTAGAGCTTCCGGGTTTAACCCTAAGCCCTTTAGAACGAGTTGAGACTAAGACGGCACAGTTTGACTTGACTCTTGATTTGGTAGAGACGAAATCAGGTCTCACAGGAAGATTAGAGTACAACAGTGACCTATTTGAGGCTGCCACGATCGCTCGGATGGTAGGTCATTTTCAGACCTTATTAGAAGGCATTGTCGCCAATCCTGACCAGCACCTGTGTGACTTACCCCTGTTAAGTGCCGCCGAACAGCATCAATTGTGGGAGGAGTGGAATCAAACCGCAGCCGATTATCCCAAAAATGCCTGTATTCATCAGCTATTTGAAGCCCAGGTGGAGCGTACCCCTAATGCTGTGGCAGTGGTGTTTGAGGATGAACAGCTCACCTATCGAGAACTTAACCAACGAGCCAATCAACTGGCACACTACCTGAAAACGCTGGGTGTCAAACCCGAAGTCTTGGTGGGGATTTGCCTTGAGCGCTCAATCGAGATGGTAGTAGGGCTTTTGGGCATCCTCAAAGCGGGTGGAGCCTATGTCCCCCTAGACCCTGCCTACCCTCAACAACGCCTTGCCTTGATGGTGTCAGATGCTCAAATGCCTGTATTGCTGACCCAGAAACGGTTACTCTCTAGGCTACCCTCTCATCAGGCACAAGTCGTCTGCTTGGATACAGATTGGTACACCATCAGCCAAGAAAGCCCAGATAACCCAACTAGCAGCACCACACCGGAAAACCTAGCTTACGTCATCTACACCTCAGGTTCCACAGGAAAACCTAAAGGGGTACAAATTCCCCATGGGGGTGTGGTTAACTTCTTAACCTCCATGCAGCGCCAGCCAGGATTAACACAGACTGACGTACTCCTAGCTGTTACCTCTATCTCCTTTGATATTGCTGCCTTAGAACTCTACCTCCCTCTAATTACGGGTGCCCGTGTTGCATTAGTTAGTCGGGAAGTTGCCAGCGATGGCAAACAGCTCATCGAGCAGCTCACTACTGCGGGGGCAACAGTGATGCAAGCGACTCCAGCCACTTGGCAAATGCTGCTGGCGGCGGGTTGGCAAGGTAGTCCTCAGTTGAAAATCCTCTGTGGCGGCGAAGCATTACCCCGCGATTTAGCCGAGCAGTTATTGGCAAGAGGTGCTGCGGTCTGGAACCTGTACGGACCGACGGAAACCACGATTTGGTCTACTGTCTGCCAGGTAGAGGCAACCAAATTGGTCAAAGCGACAGTGCCGATTGGAAGTCCGATTGCTAATACTCAGGTGTATCTACTCGATACCTCTGGGCAACCCGTGCCGATTGGTATTCCCGGTGAGTTGCACATCGGTGGTGCGGGACTGGCGCGAGGCTATTTAAATCGCCCCGAACTGATGGCACAAAGGTTAATCCACCATCCGGTAGCTGGGAGGTTGTACAAGACGGGGGACTTGGCGCGTTACCTTGCCGATGGCACGATTGAGTACATCGAGCGCATTGATCATCAGGTAAAACTGCGTGGCTTCCGGATTGAGTTAGGGGAAATTGAATCCCTGCTGCGGCAACACCCAGCCGTAGAACAAGCGGTGGTGATATTGCGCGAGGATGAACCGGGTAACAAGCGTTTGGTGGCTTATATCGTTGGTCAGGTGTCCTTCGAGGATATAACCCATGAACTGCGGAGCTTTTTAGAGAAAAAGTTACCTAACTATATGGTGCCGTCGCTATTTGTAAGGCTGAAGTCACTACCACTCACTCCCAATGGTAAGGTAGACCGCAAAGCGCTGCCTGTACCAGATTTCACCAACCTTAGACCTGAAGGCACCTTTGTGCCTCCAAGGACTCCAGTGGAGCAAGTTCTATCCGAAATTTGGAGTCAAGTTCTCGGTGTTGAGAGAATTGGCATCCACGATAACTTTTTTGAATTAGGTGGAGATTCATTTGTAAGCATCAAAATTATCTACAAAGCTAATCAAACGGGTTTGTCGCTTACTCCAAAACAGTTATTTGATAACCAGACAATTGCTGAGTTAGCAGCAGTAGCCAATATGTTACAAACTTTCCAGTCTGAACAAGTAGTAGAAACTGAGCCGATGTCTTCAATTCCAAAATCAAATGAATCTAAAAGCTACACTTCTTCAAACTTTCCCCAAGCTCATCTCAATCAAAAAGACCTTAATAAAATACTAAATAAAATCAAGCGATCGAGTAAAAATACAAGCGGTTAGTAGCTATAAAACTGCAGTTAGCACTGCTCAAATAAGCAAAAACGCCATGAAACTAATGCGTCCAATTTACTCATAAATTCAAGATGGAAAACGAAAAAATTCAAGATATTTACGAACTATCGCCGCTACAGGAAGGTATCCTTTTTCACTGTACTTATGCTCCTGACTTGAGTTCATTATATTTAGTTCAGATGGCTTTGTCTTTGCGTGGCAAGCTTAATGTTAATGCTTTTCACCGGGCTTGGCAGGAAGTAGTCAATCGGCACACCAGCTTGCGTACCAATTTCTATTGGGAAGATATTGAAAAACCTGTGCAGATTGTGTATAATCAAGTAGTAGTACCCCTAAACCAGCACAATTGGCGGGGAATAGAGCCAGTCGAACAGCACAAAAGATTAGAAGCATTTCTGGAAGAAGACCGTAAACAAGGTTTTGATTTATCCCAAGACTTCCTGATGCGGCTGAATCTGTTTGAGTTTAGCGAGACTTATTACGAATTTGTCTTTAGCGCACACTTTATCATTGCAGATGGTTGGTCACTTGCATTAATTTTTCAGGAAGTTGGTCAACTATATCAAGCCTTTTGTAAGGGGAAAGATATTTCATTTGCAGTTAGTAGTTCTTTTGGCGACTACATCGCTTGGTTACAAAAGCAAGACTTATCTAAAGCGGAGGTTTTCTGGCAACAGAAGCTAAAAGGATTAAAATCTACTACTTCCTTAACTAATTTGGATGTTGAGAACTTATCCAGCCAGGAAGAAAAAGTCGCTCATCAAATCACCTATCTATCAAAAGATTCTACAGCGGCATTACAGTTATTTGCTCGCCAACATAAACTCACATTATTCACGCTATTGCAGGGAGTTTGGGCTTTGCTGCTCAGTGACTACACTGATGAACAAAAAGTAGTTTATGGATGTACTGTTGCTGGTCGTCCAGTAGACCTAAAAGGGGCTGATTCGGTGATTGGGATGTTAATCAACAGTTTACCTGTATGGATCGAGGTTGATCGAGAACAGTATCTACTGTCTTGGCTCAAACAGCTTCAGGAGCAACTGGTGGAAATGCGTCAGTACGAATACAGTCCACTGATCAAGATTCAAGGGTGGAGTGAAGTGCCGCGCGATCGCTCTTTGTTCGAGAGTTTAGTAGTGTTCGAGAAAGTCACCAATAATGAGAGTTTACCGGAATGGGAAGATATAGAGCTAGAACTCCATAGCAACTTTTACTGGACGAATTATCCACTCAATATTGTCTTTTATCCAAGTTCAAAACTAGGAATAGAAATTGCATATTATAGCCACCGCTTTGACAAGGAAACGATTGTTGGGATATTGGAACACATAG
>JGI12048J13642_10084326_pt1 | contig 24324 bp, 16 predicted proteins | sample ElkSlonscriptome_16_FD_13642 | JGI IMG/M metagenome (IMG submission 13642)
GGTAGATAAGAAACCACAGGTGTTGCTGGAGCTTGCAGATCCGAATAACCAATCACTCATCAAGCGATTCAAAAGTGAGGTGCTCATCGGTCCTTTGATCCTGAGCCATCTGCTGGCGGCAATAGCTTTACGTCGCGAGCTGCATAGCCTCTACAACGAACTTTTGACCGTAGGCGGTGCAGAGATTATTTTTAGGAAACCATCAGAATACGGTTTGAAGAAAGGGGAGATCAAATTCCGCGAATTGGAAATGCTAGCCGAACAGTATCAAGAAACTGCCTTGGGTATCCGTCGCCTCGCGGGAAAAGATGAAACCATTATCGATCTTATTATGAATCCCGACCGTGATGCCGTACTTAAGATCACTGAAAAGGTTAGTTTGGTGGTGATAACTACGGTTTATTAAAGTTCGGTATTCAGTATCCGACTTGGCATATTTGTAAGGTCTTTTTCTATGTCTGCCTACCGAGCACTGCCAACTGAATACTAAATACTGCTTACTGAATACCGACTAAAACAACCACCTTCCCGATATGCTTCGCTTCCCCGAACCGTTTCACCGCATGTGGGATTTTCTCAAAAGGGTAGGGTCCATCGATTTCCGTTTTCAACTTGCCATCGGAGTAAAGCCGCTCGATGATATCCAAATTTTTGTTGGTCTTAACGGACAGCATCCGCAGGCGTTTCTTGGTGAGCAAACGTATGATACCGCCAGAGAAAACCATGGTGAGTAATTTACCCGAATGCCCGCCGATGGAGACATAACGACCTTTGGGCTTTAGTGCTCTCAAGTGAGCAATCGGCCATCTTGAGGTTCTGCAATCCACGATCAAGTCATACTGTTCTTTGAGTTTGGTGAAATCCTCTTTTCGGTAATCGATCACGTGGTCAAAGCCGATCTCCTTCATTCGCTCGAGTTTTTCACCTGAGTCTACTCCCGTAACCTCAGCATCGTGGGTTTTGGCCAAATACATGGCTAGTGTACCCACTCCGCCACCGCCACCATTGATCAATATTTTTTCACCATCTTGAATATTTCCTTCATCTCTTAGCGCTTGCAGTGCCAACATGGAAGCATGAGGCAGTGCCACGGCCTCGGTGAATGACAAGGTTTCGGGCATCTTTCGCAGTCCCGCTTCGTTGACCGTCATGTATTCGGCAAAGCTCCCGAAGCCGTGATCAGATGTGTCGCCGTATACGCGGTCTCCGATCTTGAGTGCCTTTACTTCATCTCCTATTGCTTCTACCGTTCCCGCGACTTCCATCCCCGGGCAGCGGTGTTTTGCACTTGGTTTAAAAAGTCCGAAGAAGAGACGGTATTCCATAGGCTTTCCCGAACAGAGGCACCAATCGTAATCATTTACTGAGGCAGCCTCAACTTTGATCAGTACTTCACTCGATCGAGGTGTTGGCTTGTCAACGGTTTTTAGATGCAATACTCTTTCGGGGTCACCGTAGCGCTCAACGTGAAATGCTCTCATGGTTGTCATAATTCAAAAATGTGACAACGGTTTAAAATCTAGAAACGCAAAGTGTTCAAAGGTTTGAGAGGCAGTTGAGTGGTGACAAAAAGAAAAACCCCAACCGTAAGGTCAGGGTTTGTCATGAAATTATCGTTTTCTGATTATCTCGCAATCATCATTTTCTTGGTATCCACAAATTGTCCATCTACAAAAAGTGAGTAGAGGTAAGTTCCGGAAGCCAAGCCTTGAGTTTGGAATTCTACTTGATTTGCACCGCGTTGTGTTCCCAATTGAAGGTCCTCAACAGGACTTCCTTCCATGTCAGTGATGCGGATGATAGCATTGGTGGTCCCGTCAGGCAAGTAGTAGCGTATGATTGTGCTTTCGCTGAAAGGGTTTGGGATGTTTTGACCCAGTTCAGGATTCTTATTTGAAACCGCGCCGTTCGAAGGGGCGTTGTGTGATTCGAAACAGCAACTCACCAAATCTTGCTCAAATCGGTTCATTCTATCTGTGAGCTCATCGAGTTCAGATCGGAGCGTTTCATTTTCTTCTGTGAGCTCATTATTTTCCTCTTTTACCTCCTCAATTGTTCCTTGTTGTTCTTGAATGGCCTTGGCCAATACCGGGATCAGATCATCATAAAATACACCCATGCGCTCTGCTTCCTCAAAAGTGATGGCTCCCGTTTCACGATTTTCGACGCGCTTTTCCGTAACAACCACTTCAGGAACCACCTCCAAAAGATCCTGCGCAATGAAGCCCAACTTCGTACCCATATTCATGGCATCTTCTTTCCACTCATAAGATACAGGCTTCAATTTCATCAGGGTTTCAAGACCATAGTCGATCTCCTTAATGTTCTTCTTCTCCCGGGCATCAGAGGTATTGATGGTACCGTTTGAAGCATAGACCGTGCTCCATCTGTCAGATGGTAAGCCAAGAGACGCCAAATTATCTGTAACTGGGGCCATGAATCCATTCCAAAAATGGAATACAGGAGTGTTCACTCTTTTCATAACAAAGTCCCCATTGGTTACGCCGGTTTCATTTTGAGCCTGACCAAATTGCCAATTGTCGGTAGAATAGTAGTTTCCACCACCTCGTAAGCGGATTCCGTTTTCACCAACGGGTACATCATCTATGGTGAGTTTTGCGCTTGGGTTGTCATTCCCCAAACCCATGAAGCCATTTTTCAGCATTACCAAAGCGTCGTTTCGGTCTGATGAACCTGTTCCATTTCCAATGACAAAGAGCCTGTCATTATCGTCACTTGATGTTGTAGAGTTTGCTGAATAGTCAGTATTCCAAGACCCTATAACCGTTTCATATGCAGATTTTGCCAGTGTTCCTCGCCCAAACGCCACTGAACCGTCACCATCGGCGCTCGATCCCCATCCCGACGCAATAGATCCAAATCCTGCGGCCTCGGTACTAAAACCGAATGCAGCCGAAGCACCGCCCGTTGCATCTGCACTTGACCCGACCACTATTGAGTTGCTGCCTGAAGCCTCGGTATTATTACCAAAGGCAAGTGAGTTCTGACCCGAAGCCAAGCTATTCCTTCCGAAGGCTGCAGAGCTTTGACCCGATGCCGTGTTGTCTTCACCCGCCGCAAAGCTGAATGGTCCGGAGGCAGTATTTCCTTCGCCAAAAGAAGCCGAGAAGTTACCCGAAGCGATCGTTTGACTTCCGAATGCAGCAGCTCTTTCTCCTGAAGCTTCAGAGGCATTTCCAGCGGCAAAGCTACCAATCCCCGATGCGATGGTACTCAAACCGAAAGCTGCCGACCCCGCTCCTCGATTTTCATCATTCCATGCTGTGGCATTCACACTTCCACATCTGAAGGAAATATTGGTTGGGTCAAAAAACATTTTGACTCCGATGCCTTCAGTTGAAGCGGAAGTACCTTGACTCACGATAAATCCTTCAAATCCTTCAATGAGCAAAGGCTCCGCATTGGTGTTGATGGTATTTCCTACCTCAAATGCATCTTGAAGACTTCCACCTCCGCTACCGCCGCCGGAAGCAGTAAGTGACTTCCATTGACCGCCAACCCGTCCTTCCAGATCACTACCGTTAAAGCGAATAGCTCCCGGGGTTGTGTTACTCGTGTTTCCAGGTAAAATGTAGCCCGATGTGATAAGATTTCCGCTATTCGCACCAATGCTAAAAGAAGATGCACCACTGCTATTTCTGAAGTCGTAAGATAAACTCGTGGCATTAAAAAAGAGGCCGTAATCAGAATCGGCTTTTGCGCGAAAGGCATATCGGTTATTTGGCACCAGATAATCGGCGGATGAGTTGAACTCTAAATTGGTGGTCATCTGACCGTTTGCAGCACTAAATCCAAATACGGGAGTGGCACTTCCATTGAGGAACTCGTAGCGCACATCAGTAGCATTGAAGAATAGTCCGAAATTATTATTGAATGAATAGCGAAAAGCATATTCATCGGGTCCAATATCTATGGTTTGACCGAATGTATTCGCGAAAATGAAAATGGCGAGGATTGTTACAATTTTTTTCATCTTAATGGGTTGTTTGATTCATTTTCAAATTTGCAATTGGTCGATGAAACCATCTTCACCCAATTGGGTGATATTAATCGCTCGCATAGTAGGTTTGCAAAGTGCTTTTTGAGGACATTCTCTTTTGCAGCCTATCGGATTGTGGCTGAGGATTGAGCTTTATAAAATCCTTTCACCTCTGCATGGTATGACCAAGCGAAGTCATTCAAAGACTGACAAAGCGTTATAGCCGCTTATTGAATTTAGGTTAAGTGCTTCAAAGCTTCCTTTTTACTCAAGGTGCTCAGATCTGTTTTATCGACAAGGTCAACCACCCAATCCGGATTAACCTTGCCGTATTCCCGCAATGACCAACCAATTGCCTTGTTGATGAAAAAATCTTTCGTACCATTCAAAACTTGAATGTTTTGAGCCAATAGATCGGAGTCGACCTGATCTTTGTATTTCAATTGAAAAATCAAGGTTGTTCGTTGAAGCCAAATATTCCCTGAATTCAGCCAAGATTCATTTGTTGTAGCCAATTGATCGGAGTGCTGCTTGAAGTAGTTTCCAACTAAATTTGCGGCAATAAAGTCTACCGTATCCCACCATGACTTGTTAGTGATCATCCACTCGAAAAGTTCAATATCTTCTTTTTCTGATGCGCTCAGATACTTGGCTGCCAGTTCTTGAGCGGCGTATTGGTATTCGCGTTCGGGCTTCTGCCAGAGGGTTTTTACCACCATGTGCAAATCCTCTTTTGGTGGTCGGTTTTCCTTTCTTAGAAAGGGCTTGAGAATTTCCTTTCGCTCAGTTGACATGATTCCGTAAAAGGCGAACTGATCCCGCATATAGGCTGCCTGCTTTATGGCTCGCTCGGGTTTCGCAGCATTTTTATAAGCCTCTTCCAAAGAGGAAATGTACCGGGAGATTGCGGTCATGTTCAAATGTACGCAAAGAGCAAGGGGCCAAAACAAATCCACCGATAATCTCATTTCTTAACGCGGATCGTCAAAACTATTCGCACTCGATTCTGTTCTTTTGCCGATCGTTGATTTAGTCAACTATTTTAACGTCAAATAATGTTATGAACTCAAACTGTGAATCACCATACGGAAAAGTCTTTGGTCAATTGGCTAAAGCCTACGCCGATGCTTATAACGAGCGCCTTAAAGATTTACCGATCGATCGGTATTTCTACGCTTTGGTTGTTATTGATGATTACGACGGAGACCTCAGTCAAACCCTGCTCGCTGAAGAATTGATGGTAGATAAAGCCATGGTGGTGCGAATGCTCGATTATCTGGAAGAAAAGAATTGCATCCTTCGAAAGCCCCATCCGACCGACCGCCGAGCTCACCTTTTGGAGCTCACTCCGACTGCACTTGATTTAATTCCAGAGATAAAAAAGGGCATCGAAGACACGAATCAGCTTTGCAATAAACTGGCGAGAGAAAGAGGGTTGGAGAATTTCCTTGTATTAATGGACGAGATGGGCACCGCGCTCCGCTCAAATGGAAAAGGCGCTTTCAAACTTCACTTTATTAGAAAAGACGACAATGAGAAATAAGCTGATGATTCTTTTAGGCGTTTTGGTCTTAGCATCTTGCGAGGATGAGCCCCAAATTGCGAATGGAGGCTCAAAGTCCTCTCGGGCTTTGTCTGTAGATTATGTGGTGGTTCGTAGCAGCGAAATAGCCAATGAGCTAAACGCCACGGGAACTTTGATTCCGTCAGAGTCCGCCATGCTCAGCGCTCAGGCAGCAGGGCTTATACGGGAGATCAATTTCACGGAAGGACAAAAGGTGAACATGGGCGAGGTGCTGGTAAGGCTCGATGACCGCCAATGGATTGCTCAGCGAAACAAGCTCGAAACCCAGTTGGCGAATGCCGAAAAAGACCGCAACCGAAAAGAACAACTCTCGGAAATTGAGGGGGTAAGCGATGCCGAACTCGATGATGCGGTATTGCAAGTAGAGTCTATCAAAGCCGACCTTACAGAATTGGAGGTCATGATCGATTACGCCACCATCCGTGCACCCTTTAGCGGGATTATCGGATTGCGTTCGGTAAGTCCGGGCTCCTACCTCTCGGCGGGAGACCCCGTGGCGCGTCTTGTCCAAAATGATCCGCTGAAACTCGAATTCAACGTTCCCGAGCGATATGCCGATCAAATCAAACCGGGACAGCCGGTAAGTTTTACCACCGCAAGAAGAGACAGTATTTTTCAAGGCGAAGTATACGCCACCGAACCTGCCATCTCTGAGACAAGTCGCGCCTTGCGTATCCGCGCGAAGGTGCCGAACAAAGCGGGTGAACTCATGGCGGGAGCTTTCGCTGAAATAAGTTTGACCTTAGACAGTTTGCCAAATGCTGTACTGGTGCCCACGGAAGCGGTGGTGCCAAAATTGAATGAGCAATACGTTTATCGCATCAATGGTGGCGCCATAGAAGAAGTGCCGGTGAAATTGGGCATCCGTTTGCCGAAGCTGATCCAAATCAGCGAAGGCCTGAGCCAAGGCGATACCGTCATGGTTAAAGGTCTCCTTCAAGCCGAAGCAGGAAAGGCCGTTAAACCCGATGAAGAAATCTCCGTCGATAAACTCCGCGATACCGAATGAATCTATCTTCACTCAGTATTCAACGCCCCGTGCTGGCTTTGGTTTTCTCCATTGTCATCATCCTCTTCGGAGTGATCGGTTTCAGCTACCTCGGTGTGCGGGACTATCCCAGTGTCGACCCGCCCGTTGTAACGGTAACCACCAATTATGTCGGGGCGAGTGCCGACATCATTGAATCGCAAATTACCGAGCCGCTCGAGGAGGAGATCAACAGCGTAAATGGAATTAAAACGCTTTCCTCCATCAGCGCCGACGGGCGAAGTACCATCAAGGCCGAGTTTGACCTGGGAACGGATATGGACAACGCCGCTAACGATATTCGCGACAAGGTATCGCAGGCCGTGCGTAGCATTCCCCCCGACGCCGATCCACCCATCGTACAAAAGAGCGACGCCGATGCGCAGACCATATACGCCCTTACTGTGCAAAGCGAGAAACGTACACTCTTGGAACTTTCCGACATCGGTCTCAATATTTTCAAGGAGCGACTGCAAACAATCAAGGGTATCAGCGAAATTACCATCTGGGGGGACAAGCGATACGCCATGCGCTTGCGGCTAGATCCCGACAAGCTCTCTGCCTACAAACTCACCCCGCTCGATGTGCGCGATGCCTTACTGAGCCAGAACGTGGAATTGCCCACGGGTCGCATTGAAGGATACCGAACGGAATTGGTCATTCGTACCTTCGGTAGGCTTTCGACAGAAGAGGAATTCAATAACCTGCTTATCACTGAACGCGACGGCGCTTTGATCCAACTCAAGGACATCGGAACGGCGGAATTGGCACCGCAAAATCAACGTACCCTCCTTCGCGGAAACGGCGGAATACCGATGATCGGTGTGGCGGTAAAACCTCAGCCGGGCGCCAACTATATTGAAATAGTGGATGAGCTAAAAGAGCGGGTTGAATTGTTGAAAAAAGACCTTCCCGAGGACATTCAGCTCGGGGTAGTACTCGACAATACCAGAAGCATTCGGGATGCAATTGATGAGGTACAACAAACGGTATTCATTGCCTTTGGATTGGTGGTTTTGGTCATCTTCTTTTTCCTGCGAAACTGGCGAACAACGCTGATTCCGGTCGTTACGATTCCCATATCCCTGGTCGGAACTTTTTTTGTGATGTACGCCGCAGATTTCTCCATCAATATCCTCACCCTCTTGGGAATCGTGCTGGCTACCGGGTTGGTGGTAGATGATGCCATCGTGGTCATGGAAAACATCTACGCTCGAGTGGAAAAAGGACAAGACCGCATTCAAGCTGCTTTCGCAGGAGCGAGAGAAATATTCTTTGCAGTGATCTCCACCACCATCACATTGGTGGCCGTATTTCTGCCAATCATCTTTTTGGAAGGACTCACCGGGAGGCTTTTTCGAGAATTCGGAGTGGTCGTGGTAAGTGCGGTTGTCATTTCTTCTTTTGTAAGCCTGAGCTTAACGCCTATGCTTAGTTCTCGGATGCTGAAAAAGTCAGAACCCAAGAGCGATTTAGGTCATCGCATCGGCAATTGGTTGAAGGGTTTGGGTAAGCGCTATGAAAACTCACTTCATAGCATCATTGAAAAAAAGTGGATTGCTTTTGTGATTTTGATAATCTCTCTGGCCATGGTTTTTGGCTTGGGTAGCCAATTGCCATCCGAGCTGGCACCGTTGGAAGACAAGAGTCGACTGCGTGTATTTATGTCAGCGCCCGAGGGAACCTCTTACGAGATGATGGATGAATACGTAGCAAAGATGGTTTCCATCGCGGATACCCTTCCGGAAAAGCGTTCGTTGCTTTCAGTAACCTCTCCGGGGTTTGGTTCTTCCAATAGCATCAACAGCGGATTTTTGCGCATCAGCCTTCTTCCTGTTGGCGAAAGAGAAAAAAGCCAAATGCAAATAGCCTCCGAATTAGGAGCCACCTTTCGAGAATACAATTTCGCTCGGACATTTGTTTCTCAAGAACAAACCATCTCAGTAGGGGGTGGCGGTCTTCGAGGATTGCCCATTCAATTTGTGGTTCAGGCTACCGGGATCAATAAATTGAAAGACATCATTCCCGACTTCATGTCACAGCTGGAAGACAATGATACTTTTGATGCCATCGACCTCGATCTGAAATTCAACAAGCCCGAACTGAAGGTAGAGATCGATCGAAATAAGGCACGAGAAATGGGAGTGGAGGTCAATGATATCGCTCAGACACTTCAGCTCCTATACAGCGGTCAGCGATTCGGTTATTTCATCAAAGACGGAAAACAGTACTACGTGATAGGTGAGGCAGATCGAACCTCGAGAGATGAACCGTCGGACCTGACCAACATTACCGTAAGAAATAGCGAGGGTGAGCCCGTGCAATTAGGCAATTTGGTGAAAACGAGTTTTGACAGCAGCCCGCCTCAGCTCTATCGGTACAACCGTTATGTGTCGGCTACCTTTTCGGCATCGCCGAAGCAAGGCATCACCATCGGCCAAGGAATCGAAGAGATGGAAAGAATTTCCGACGATCTCTTGGATGAGTCTTTTTCTACCAGCCTGGCGGGTACGGCCAAAGAATTTAGCGAAAGCTCCAACAGCCTTTTGTTTGCTTTTCTTTTCGCGCTGGTATTGGTTTATCTGGTACTGTCGGCTCAGTTCGAGAGTTTTAGAGACCCGTTTACCATCATGCTCACCGTACCTCTCGCTTTGGGCGGAGCCATTCTGGCTCTTTGGCTGGGAGGCCATACCTTGAACATTTTCAGTCAAATCGGGATGATTGTTCTCGTGGGAATCGTGACCAAAAACGGTATCCTGATAGTGGAATTTGCAAATCAGCGAAGGAAGCAGGGTTTGAGTATCCGTGAAGCTTCGATCGACGCTGCCGCGAAAAGATTTCGCCCCATACTCATGACGAGTATGGCCACCGTTTTGGGTGCCTTGCCCATCGCCTTGGCTCTGGGTAGCGGCTCTACCAGCCGTATTCCGATGGGGATCGCCATAATCGGTGGGTTGCTGTTTTCGTTGATTTTGACGCTCTACGTCATCCCGGTCATCTACATTATGATAACGAGCAAAAAGGATAAGACGCTGGTTGAAGAAAAAGAAGATCAATATGCAGAAGTATAAAACCTGGCTTGTTCTATTCATTTGTGTTCTTATTGCTGCAATGCAGATGAAGGCGCAAGAAGCGATGGATTTGCAATCGCTGGTCAATCTGGCCTTGGAGCAGAATTACGGGATTCGCATTGCTTCCAATGACGCTGAAGCCGCAAAAAATGCAAACACCATCGGAAATGCGGGCATGCTCCCCAATGTGGATGTAAGCGCCGAGCGTCGACTGGCCATCAACAATTCAGAACAGCAATTCTTCACCGGAGATAGCCAGGAAGCTACCAATGCCAGAAGGGACGCTACCTCTGCAGTCATTGGAGCTACCTGGGTTGTTTTCGATGGCCTAGCCATGTTTGGGCGAAAGGATAGGTTGGAGCAACTCGAAGCCCTCTCGGAAGCCGACAGGCGATTTTTTATCGAACAAACCGTGTCTGACTTGGCCAATACCTACTACATTTTAAAACAAGAGTCGCAGCTGCTTGAGGCCTACCGACAGTCACTCGAAGTATCCCAAGTCAGGCTCACCTTGGAGAAAAAGTCCCTTGAAATCGGAGCCTCGAATAAACTCGACTTTCAACTGGCACTAGCCAACCGAAATACAGATAGCGCTTTGGTAGTCGGGCAAGAGGCTAGAATTTTGGAGCTTACCATTTCCATCAATCGCATAGTGAACCGCGAACTCACCGCACCGATTCAACCGGTGGATTCCATCGAGCTCAATCGAGAGTTTAATTTGACGGAATTGCGAGAAGCGGCCAAGCAGAACAATGCGCAGCTCGACCAGCAGCAATTGCAGGAATTGATCGCCATGAGCGAAACGAAGATTTTCAAGGGAGCACTCTTTCCCGAAGTTGAAGTGTTCGGGAGCTACGGCTTCGATCGACAGACCAATGAAGTTGGTTTCCTCGAGTCGAGCCGCACCTTCGGCCCCGATGTAGGAGTTCGCGTTCGGTTCAACCTCTTTACGGGAGGACAGGAGCGAATCGCCAGCCGCAATGCGGCCATCTCCTTGGAAAACGAAGAGCTACGCACGGCAGAGCTATCTCAAGAAGTTGAGGCCGCATTGGAAACCGCCTACGTGCGTTGGGAAAGCAGCCGTAGGCAGGCCCTTTTGGAAAAAGAAAGTGTGGAAGCCTCGTTGGAAGCCTTCAAAATTGCCCAAGGTCAGTATGATCTGGGAGCGATCACCATCGTCGACTTTCGGGTGATTCAACTCAATGCCATCAACGCCGAATCGCGATTCTTGCGCGCCGCCTACGAAGCCAAGGCGCGTGAGATTGAATTGCTTCGAATCAGCGGCCGCTTGATCGACTCGGTGATGTAGTCTATATTACCTGGGTTTGCCAAAGGGCGTAAGCCCTTGTGGAGCTCATTCAAGTAGACCTTGATTTAATCGCTATGAAGGAGATGCCTCCTTCGTCCTACTAAAAAGGGATTGATTAAACAGTTTCCGCTTGGCGCAAGCCGCTGCGGAGCGCATAAGGTTTAGTTCTTCTTCTTTGTGACAATCTGTTCCCAAATTTTTCTCAACCATAAATTCCTTCTCTAGTGCTACGAAGGAGATGCCTCCTTCGTCCTACTAAAAAGAGATTGATTAAACAGTTTCCGCTTGGCGCAAGCCGCTACGGAGCGCGTAAGATTTAGTTCTTCTTCTTTGTGAAAGTCTGTTCCCAAATTTTTCTAAACCATAAATTCTTTCGCAAGCGCTACGAAGGAGATGCCTCCTTCGTCCCGATAAAAGGGGATTAATAAAATAGTTTGCCGCAGGGCGCATGCCGCTGCGGAGCGCGTAGAATTTAGTTCTTCTACTTAGAGACAATCTGCTCCTGAATTTTTCTAAACCATAAATTCTTTCTCTAGCACTACGAAGGAGATGCCTCCTTCGCAGCACACTAAAAGGAGTTTGATTATTTTGTATTCTATTGAATAAACAACCTGGATCTGCTTGTAGCGTCTTTCTGTAAGGGGATGTCAACGAACATTGGTATGAAATACAAGTCTTTATTAGCTGCCTTGGTGATCAGTATTGGAAGTTTTTCGAGTTTCGCGCAAAGCGTGGTCACGGTCGACACAGCACTGCAATACCAAACCATCGACGGCTGGGAAGCGGTGAGCAATAGCCTCGAGGCAAAGTCCGTGCGCGATTCCGTGTTGCCTTTTGTGGATGAACTGATCGACATTGCCGTAAATGAAGTCGGCATTACCCGTTTGCGTTTCAGCTACAAGTCGGGAATGGAAGATACGGTGAATTACTTCCAGCAGGTGATCGACGGAGACATTGAATACGATGAATTTACGCAACACCGATATGCCAAGTTCAATGACAATGATGACCCTTTTGTAGCCGATCCGTCTAAATTTCAAATGGCCGGTCTGGACGATAATATTACCAATGTAGTGATCCCATTCAAAAATGCGGTCGAGGCAAATGGAGATCGGTTTTATTACAACTTATGCTACGTTGATTTCGGTGATCAAAGCGATTTTAATCACATCGATGACCCCGAAGAATACGCGGAATACCTCACTTATGCTTGGTCGTACATTGATGAAAACTACGGATTCGTACCAGACGGTTTGGAGGTCATTCTAGAACCCGACAATACCGCCATTTGGAACGCCAACGTGATTCCACCCGTAATTGCCGCCGTAGGACAGCGAATGGATGCATTGGGTTACGATCCTGAAATCATAGCGCCTTCCCTGAAGAGTCTTCTGGGAATTCCGAATTATTTCAACGCTATTGCTAATAATCCTACTGCGCTTTCCTATCTCGATGTGCTGAGTTACCACCGATACGGAGGCAATACCAATTTAGCGGCCCAACAAGAAGTGGTCGATATTGCTGAGGCAAATAATCTCAAAACGGCTATGTTGGAATACGACTACAATGGGGATGTGAATGAATTGCATTACGATTTGAAATACAATAATGTAGTGGCATGGACAAAGTATGCATTGATGTACAAGTCGGATGAAAAATTCGCCTACGTTTTTGTCGATGGAACTGATCCTGAGGATCCGCAGTTTGGAATATGCAAGCAAACGAAGTACTTGCGGCAGTATTTCAAATTCATCAGACCGGATGCCGTCAGAGTTCAGGCGGACGTCACGCCTGGTGATATTGACCCCGTAGCATTTGTCAATCCCGATGGAACTCAGGTAGTAGTGATAAAAGCTGAAGCAGGCGATAGTGTGATTGTCAATGGCTTGAATCCGGGTATCTACAATATCAAATATACTCTGGGTAATTACGATTGGGGAGGTGTGAACCCAAGCACTTACGATTTCGACTTGCCTGCACAATCCATCGCAGAAGGTGAAGCGGTAGCCTTCGATATGCCCGCAAAAGGTGTGGCAACGATTTATGGCAGTCCGGTCGTAACCTCTACAACTGATCGAGGTCTTGATTCCGTCTTTAAGGTATATCCCAACCCGACTCAATCTACGGTTTTTATTGAAGGCGATTTTCAGAAGCCGCAGGATTATCAAGTTACTAGTATCAGAGGCGAAGTTTTGACGGAGGGAATTCTGAATTCGAATCCTCAATCGCTGGATTTATCGGGTTTTCCTGCAGGGGTTTACTTATTGAATGTTGACTCTCAAACGATCAAGATCGTCAAGGAATAGACTTGGTGTTGCGAATGCAAGTAGATTCTGATTCTCTGCGACGACACTTAAGGCTGCGGAGCGTGCCGGAGTCAGTTTTTTCCGTCGAGAATTTCCTCTCAAGCGCTATTAAGGAAATGCCTACTTCATTTGCAGTGTTTGCCGCAAAAAAAAACCCGCTTAGAGGCGGGCTTCAGGATTTGGTTGCTGAACTGATCTTATTCTATGGTTACCGACTTGCTTACTACCTTCTCCTTGACAAAATAGACGGTCTTGTCCGAAAATTCTTGATCGTCGAAAGCATAGGGTGCAGCCTGAATAATTCCTTGGCCTGCCGGAGCACCGGCCAACTCGTCTGCTGAGAATGTGCAGGAAGTAACATTCCCTGCAGTGGTTTTTGTTATACCACTGACCACATAAATGATGCTGTCGGCATCGGATACGGAAGAAATGCTAATGGTGTAATCGGCCGATCGATCGACAATGTCACCTCCTGAAATATCCCCGACTGAAGGAAAGTCAAAACCGGGTGACGCAGTGAAGGCAGGAAAGTCAGCACTACCCGAAACTTCCCAGTCTGTACCCATGGTGAAAGAAAGACCCTCGGGCTCCGTAAGGGATGGTAGATAGGTGTAACTGTTGTTTGAGTTCTTGGTCAAGTTGCTGCCATTGATGCTCACCGTTCCTGCGTCCAAAAGGGCTTGATTGGCATCGAAAAACAAGCCTACGGCCGTTCCGATGAAAATATCAAAAGTACCGAGAGGAGTATCTTGAGTAGTTTTAGTGTCCACGGCAACGAGCGTAGCATCGGCCATCGGAAATTCAGGTGTCGGATCGGTATCCGTGTTTTCCGTGGGTGTAGGGTCGGGCTCATCCTCATCGTCATCCTCATCGTTGCATCCGGTGAAAGCGAGTGACATGGCCAGAAAGAGCATAGCCAATAAGTTGAATTTAGTTTTCATAATATCGTTTTGTTGTGTTCGGGGCTAAATTATTGTGGTTGACATTGAGTTGAAATAGGGAAAATTCCCTGTTTTTTTATGACACGCTAAGATGGAGATGCCTAATTTTTCGATCTTCAAGGAGAAATTGTTTTATCGTTTGCCGCAGGTCTTTGATCACGCATGGCGGGGGCGCATGCCACTGCGGAGCGCGTAGAATCTAGTTCTTCTACTTAGAGACAATCTGCTCCTAAATTTTTTCTAAACCATACATTCTTTCACAAGCGCTACGAAGGAGATGCCTCCTTCGTCCCAATAAAAAGGGGATTGATTAAACAGTTTGTCGCAGGTCTTTGATCACGCATGGCGGGGGCGCATGCCACTGCGGAGCGCATAAAATTAAGTTTTTTCTACTCAGAGGTAACCTGCCCTCAAATTTTCCATACCATAACTTTCTTCATTAGCGCTACGAAGGAGATGCCTCCGTCGTCCTACTGAAATGAGGATTGTCTCTCTATCTGCCCTTTTCCGGCAAACATATTTTTAAATTCACATGGTGAAGCCAGGCCAAAAACTTACCATTAAAGATAACCGAAGCTATTTCCTGACTCCGACCGTCATCAATTGGTTTAGGGTTTTCGAAAATGTAGACCTTTGTGATTTGGTTATAGAGTCGCTCCGTTTTTGCATTCATCACAAAGGACTTAATATCTACTCTTATTGCATTATGCCAAGTCATTTGCACTTGGTAGCCAATTGTAATGAACCCTATCAATTGAAAGATACCATTCGAGATTTCAAGAGACATACGGCGCGCATCTGTTTCGATTTTATCCGAGAAAACAGCAATCTTTTCGACAATACGATGATTCAAACTTTCATTAGAGAAGGTGAGTCGTCAGTGAAAAATAAGACCATCAAATTCTGGCAGGTGGGCAATCATGCAACAGAATTGTATTCGGAACGGTTTTCATGGCGGAAGATCGAATACATCCATCAGAATCCGGTCAGAGCAGAGTTGGTAGACAAGCCTGAAAAGTGGAAATACAGTTCTGCTTCAAATTATAAGGAACTGGATTCGGTTTTGCCTGAAGTTATTAGGGTGAGTCCACCGCTGAATTTTTGAATCTGATTTTGAAGGTTGCCGCAGGGCACATGCCCTTCGGAGCTTATCGAAGTCAGAATATTGACATAGAGACAATTAGATATTATATTTTCCAAAATCACAATTCTCATCTTTAGTGCTACGAAGGAGATGCCTCCTTCGTCCTTCACTAAAAGGAGTTTGATTCTTAAGGTTTCCGCAGGGCGCATGCCGCTGTCGAGCGCGCAAAATTTAATTCTTCTATTTGGAGACAATCTGCTCCAAAATTTTTTTAACCGTAAATTCCTTCTTTAGTGCTACGCAGGAGATGCCTCCTTCGTCCTGCTAAAAAGCGGATTGATTAAACAGATTGCCGCAGGTCATCGATCATGCTTGGCATGGGCGCATGCCACGCGGAACGTATTAAAGGCAGTTTGTTGGCTGAGAGAAACTTCCTAATTTATTTTTCCATACCTGGAATTTCACCTGAGTCGCTGCGAATGAGAAGCTGCCTTCGTCCTGCTAGAAATGGATTTTGAACCAATCAGCTTTGCTCGGCGTTTTCAATCTACTTTTCTAATTTTAGCATATGAATTCCGAAAGAAGAAACTTCCTGCGCGACCTGAGTTTGGGCTTGGGAACCTTGATTGCCGCGCCCTTTGTCGGTTCTGCTCACACAGTTAGAAATAGCATCGCTTACCGATTTAATCTCGATCCGGTAATCGAAACAAAGCCGCTTGGATTTCAGTGGGAAACTTTCGATCCTTTTCTTTTTTGTGCCCATCACGAAGACGACTACCCCAAAGGCAATGGTCAAATGGGCCCTGTCGGATCACTTCAAGGCCGCGATTTAGGTGATGACTTTATCATCAAAGACGGCTACCGAATGTATCACGGCAAGAAAGTGCCCGGCTTCCCGGGGCATCCCCACCGCGGATTTGAAACGGTAACCATCGTACGAAAAGGAATGGTTGATCATGCGGATTCACTCGGCGCTGCCGGTCGCTATGGTTACGGCGATACCCAATGGATGACGGCAGGAGGCGGAGTTCAGCATTCGGAGATGTTTCCACTGATTCACCAAAACAAGGAAAACCCCTTGGAGCTCTTTCAGGTATGGCTCAACCTGCCGCGAAAAAACAAGATGGTGGATCCCTATTTCAAAATGCTCTGGGCCGAGGACATTCCGCGCTACACCGATACCGATGCCGAAGGTGATAAAACGGATGTGGAAGTCATTGCCGGAAGGCTGGGAAACCATACCGCGCCTGCTCCACCTCCCGATTCTTGGGCCGCCGATCCTGCGAATGAAGTAGGTATTTGGAATATCAACCTGGAACCAAATGCTTCCCTCAAGTTGCCGCGAGCCTCGAAAGGAGTGAACCGAACGCTTTATTACTACGAAGGTGATAGCTTGGAAATTGCGGGAAACCGCATCCCGAATTACCATATGGTGCGCATTCATCCCGATCGCATCGTACAGTTGAATAATGGAAATGACCGGGGCAAGGTGTTGGTGTTACAGGGAAAGCCGATCAACGAGCCCGTGATGCAATACGGCCCCTTTGTGATGAATACCAAGGAAGAAATCAAGCAAGCCTTTGAAGATTACCACAAGACCCAATTCGGCGGATGGCCTTGGCCACGAAGAGATATGGTGCACGAGGCATCGATTGGTCGTTTTGCCAAGCACGCTGACGGGATGAAAGAGGTGAAGTGGTAATTCGAGCCTTCAGATATTTTATTCGGAACGGCCTGAATGATGAAATTTATTCTTGATTGGGTTGTCCTTGTATTGAAACTCAAAACCCTCACCGAAATGGCGAGGGTTTATCGTTTTAAGGCTTACTGGCTTCGCTCCTTTTCCGCGAAAGCATAGTTCGGAACCGTCTCCGGAAGGGGTGGCATGATAATGATAAAGTCGTGCTGCTTGATCAATCGCTTCAGTTGAGGGTTCAGCGTCCTCTCGCGATTGATCCACAATTTCTTTATTGGCCGGAGGTCTACAATTTTCCATTCCAAGGTGTCGGCGTTTGATAAGAGGGGAGTCATATTTTCTACCCATTCACTATCGTAGGTCAGGTTGTCTCCGATTTCACCCGTTTCATCGTCGAGGTAATATCGAGTAGCAAAACTCACATTTACGTCCTTCTTACCGTTGATTGTGGCCCATTCATGCAGCATGTTTCCCAGTTCGAAGTCGGCATTTCCTGTGAACCCTCGTGCCGTATGCATACCACCCATTTTCACAAATACTTTGGGCATTCTTTCATTGGTGGACTCGTAGTATTTGATAAAGTGCCGTTTCATGAGGTCCGTTCGACCCTCCAGATTGGCGGTGAGATCCGCTTTCCAGTTGTGATAAATCTCGCAACTTTCTTTTATCTCCGAGGCGATATCAAGGCAGCATCTGCATTCTTTCGTTTCTGTTGATTTGTCAAGAAAGGACTGCACTATCTCGTCATTCCTTATATTATCATAGACTTCGATGTCTTCGTTGGCGCGATTTATTTCGTAGAATGAAATGATCCTTTTTCGGGCTGCCTCATAACTGCTTCGCTTCCTTTCTGGAAACTCCGATTGCTGCCATAGTTCTTCCAGTAAAAAAAGGTAGCCTCCCAGGTATTCTTGGTCTAAGCCCCATAAATCGTAGTTTAGTTTCAACGCCGTTTCCAGAAATTGAGCGTCTTCGATCCCTCCGAAAAAGGGTATGGGAATATCACCCGTGAGATTCATCTGCTCAGTGTAAAAGTCTCTTAGGTTCTGTTGAACGGCTCCATTTTTTCCCAATTCGGTGAGCTTTTGCGCAGACACGGGTCCCGTCTCGACCGCAAAGTGTCGATAGCCTTCCTCAGCAAGAATGGGAAGCAGGGCATTGGTTAAGATCGAAATTCCTGCATCGTTGTGGTATTCGCCCAAAAGAAAGAATTGACTCCCTTCAATTTCGTTTTTTAGGAAATCAAAACCTTCTCCACTAAATTGCCCGTCTTCCGAAAGAAACGAGTAGGTATATTCGGCAAAGTCTTTTTTCGAAATGGCTTCTTGGGCCACTGCCGATGAGCTTATGATGATGAGTACTTGAATGGATAATATGAGATTTTTCATGATAGTATGTTTTGATCCCAAAATTCATCCACAGGAAGAAATGATGCATTTTTTTCGGACGAAGCACCGCCAAAACTTGACGGCCTGATCCGTTTAAAATGATTTGTCATTCGTCAAGCGAAAAGGGATGTTCGTCAATAAATCGGGAATGGAAGTGGACAATATGCTATTTTCGAAAACGTGAAAAAGTACCATCATTTGCTCGCTTGGCTTTCACTGCTCCTTTTTTATGTGGTCGAAGATTTGATCGATGGAGATTACGATTTGCATGGCTTTTTGCTTTCGCTTTCCTACGCCATGGCATTTGCGGCAGCATTTTATGTTTTTTATCCTTTTGTTTGGAATAAGGTCATCAACGAAAAGAAGTGGTGGATTCTTCCTCTTTTTCTTCCGATTGGAATCGCTGCCTTCGTTTTTTCGCGATTACTTTTACAAGAGGTCGTAGTGAAGGCCCTTACGGGAATTGGTAATTACCGCGATCCGTGGCAGTGGAATTACATATGGGACAATGTCTACCGCCCCATTCCCATTATCTTGATTTCCTTGGTGGCTTGGCTGATAAGAAGACAGAACCGGCTGGAAGCCGACCGCTTAAAGTTGGCCGGGGAAAAAACCGAAGCAGAACTTTCTTTTCTCAGGGGGCAGGTTAATCCGCATTTTCTCTTTAATTCGCTGGGTTTTGTACAAAGCAGAATATACGAAGCCGATCCGGAAGCGGCCGAAATGGTGATGCAGCTTTCTTCCATTTTGAGAAGAGCTCTTGAGCAGGAAGGCGTGGATAAAGTCGAGTTAAAAGAGGAAGTAAAACTGCTGAAGGATATGCACGGCATTATGAAAAAGCGCTTTAATGGAGATTGCCATTTGGACATTCATGTTGAAGAAGACAGCCTCAATGCGCGGATTGAACCTTTAATTTTGATTTCCTTGGCTGAGAATATGTTCAAGCACGGCGACCTGCGCGACCCGAAATTTCCCGGTGAGGTCAGCGCGCAACTTCGCGCAGCAAATCTTGAACTCTCATTTCGAAATCGAATAATGAAAGGTAAACCGCACATGGGATCGGGGATCGGACTAACAAATATTCATCGAAGATTGGAATTGGTTTATGCTGACAATTACCGGTTTGACTATGGAATTGAAAGGGATTTCTTTCTGGTTAAACTTCAAATTCCGCAGTCATGAATAAGCTTCGTGCATTTGCTTTGGATGACGAAAAACATGCGCTCGATTTGCTTGAGCTTTACGCCAAAAAGTCAGATTTGGTAGAACTGGCCGCTACTTCTACCGATCCATGGGAGGGAAAGGAAATTTTGGAAAGAGAAGATTTTGATGTCTTGTTTTTGGATATTCAAATGCCCGAATTAACCGGCTTGCAACTCTTGGATGTCTTATCTAAAAAAGTAAAGGTGATTTTCACCAGTGCTTATCCCGAATACGCTCTGGAAGGCTACCGCTACCGAGCCATCGATTATTTGCTCAAACCATTTTCCTTCGAGAGATTCGAAGAGGCCTTAAAACGTTTGAACGACGCAGATGCCGCGGGAGTAATCTCAAATCCTCAGGGGCATCTCATGCTCAAAGGAGACGGGAAGGGCAGCTTTATCAAGTTGGACTTGAAAAAACTAATCTATATCGAAGGCATGAGCAACTACGCTGCATTTCATACAAAAGAGGAGCGCGTCGTATCTCTGATTACGCTCAGTGAGGTAAATGGCCTGCTGCCTGACTCGTTCATGCGGGTACATCGCTCGTACATTGTGGATCTCACTCAAGTAGAGCGCATCGCTGGGAATGTCCTTTACATTCAAGGAAAAGATATTCCCATCGGAAAGACCTACCGAAAAGAAGTTTTCAAAGCCCTGGGGATTTAGATTGCTTAGAGAATTTTTTGAGAACTTAGGGTGACTACTAGTCAATTCGGCAAACTTGACGAATGAACTATATTTGGTGAAATGCCTCCTACATCCATCAACTTGGTCTGATCATGAAAAGCTTCTATGTTTCCTGTGCCATTTTAATTTTTTCGCATTGTTCTATTTTCGCTCAATTTCTGCAAAAAGACGAAGCGCTCGAAGATTTAGAAATGCTTCGCGAAAGCATCAAAACATACAATCCTGCTTTACCACATTATCACCCCGAATTTGACAGCCTGTCGACCGTGGAAATTCAGTCAGTAGAAGGAGACTCCGTTTTACTTTTCGATTATTTCACCGCAGTCAGTCGAATTTGTGCTTTGAGCAATGAGGGCCATTTTTCCATTGGAAATTGGTCGGATACCATCCATGCAGGTATTCCTGAAAACAGATATGCTTACCTGCCGGTAGAGGTCCTATTAACACAAACTGGAATTTACGTAGCAGGCGATTACTCAAATGAACAGTCACTCAATAGAGGGAACAAGATTTTATCCATAAACGGAAAAAGCACAAGGGATATACTACTGTCTTTGCGAAAGGTCGTTCCCTCCGACGGGCATATTCTGACCTATGCCGATAGAAGTATCGAGACCGGGTTTCCTTGGCTTTACTATTTCCACATCGAACGGCCCGAAACGTTTGAAATCGAATATCAGAATCGCAATGGCGTGCGGGATTCGACGAGAATTAGCGCTTTGCTGAAATCAGAACAGTCGGTCAATTATAAGAAGTACCTTAAACAAAAAGAGAGTCTGAGCGCAGTCTCAGATGCATCTTTTTATGAGCTAAATTACTTCGATGAATATGCCGTTCTCAAACTGCCTTCCTTTGATTGGCGAAGAGTGGAGAAACACGATGTGAAGGCAAAGAAGATGTACAAGAAGCTTTTCAAAGAGCTTGCGGAAAGGGATGTACGGAATCTGATTATTGACTTACGGGACAATACCGGTGGTAGAAACGAATTTGCCGATCGGATGGTACCCTACATCCTGAGAATCGATAAGGATGATCCTTTTTTAAAGAAGACCATCTCCTGGGAGGGCAAAGAGAAAACCTATAAAATGCCAAAGGCATCGAAGTTTTTATTCGAAGGAAAACTTTTTGTTTTAGTGAATGGAAAGACATATTCGGCGGGAAACACTCTGGCCAGGTATCTGAAAGAATACGGAGATGCGATAATCATCGGGGAGGAGACGGGCACCCGATATGAGGGCTTCGCGGCAGGATCGAAACAAGCGGTCACACTTCCGAATTCTGAATTGGTCATTGGCATACCGCGCTATCATATTTTCTTTCCGAAGTCTGACGCGCAAAGCACCAAGAATCGTGGTCTGATGCCTGATGTGAAGATCGACTACGGCATTGAGGACCGATTGGCAGAAAGAGATTTGGAAAAAGAAAAGGCGATGACACTAATCAATAAGTGAAAGCTGCGGGTCATCTGAAGAACCGATTCATGCATCATAAATAGAAAAAAATCGAATGACAACAATAGATAAATCAAAACCCGTAATGGTAACAGGAGCCAACGGATACGTAGCCAGTTGGTTGGTAAAAAAACTTTTAGACGAAGGAATCACCGTGCACGCCGCGGTGAGAAATCCCGATAACGAAAAGAAGATCGCTCACCTGAAAGAGGCGGCTAAAGACAGTAGTGGCGATATCAAATTTTTCGCTGCCGATCTATTGAAAGAAGGATCTTACATGAAGGCAATGGAGGGGTGCGAACTGGTTTACCATACGGCATCGCCATTTACTACCGACGTGAAAGATCCGCAGAAAGAGTTGATTGAGCCTGCGGTAAATGGTACGGCCAATGTTCTCAACACGGCCAAGGAAGTCAGCTCGGTAAAGCGCGTTGTGGTAACCAGCAGTTGCGCGGCCATTTACACCGACGCCATCGATACGGTGAATGCTCCCGAGGGGAAACTCACCGAAGAAGTCTGGAACGAAACGGCTTCCTTAGACTACCAACCCTATTCCTATTCCAAGACATTGGCTGAGAGGAAAGCTTGGGAGATCAATCAAGAGCAGGACAGATGGGACTTGGTGACGATCAATATGCCCTTGGTTTTGGGACCGGCATTAAATCCTAAAAATACCACTTCTGAAAGTGTAAATATTCTAAAAATGCTAGGCGGTGGAGAGATGAAAATGGGTGCGCCTAAGATTGGCATAGGTCTGGTGGATATAAGGGATGTGGCCGAAGCACATTTTCGAGCAGGCTTCACCCCTGAAGCACACGGCCGTTACATCACCTCGGCTCACGAAACGGATTTTCTGGAAATGGGAACCGTTCTGCTTCCTAAATACGGAGATAAATTTCCCTTGCCGAAAAAGGCGCTCCCCAAATGGTTGCTGATGATTGTGGGTCCCTTGACCAATAAGCTATTTACTTGGAAGTACATCCGTAATAATGTGAATGTCCCCTGGCGAGCGGATAATTCTAAAATCAAAAAGGACTTGGACATGACATTTCGACCCATGAAAGAAACCATGGAAGATTCTTTTCAGGTGCTTGTAGACGAGGGAATAGTCAAGCCAAAATAGTCGAATATTTAGGTGTGATTTATTTCTGATTGATCAATTGCATGTATCTTCGACTGCCATGCCTTCCTCCATAGCCGTTTTGCCTTTCGTAAATAATAGTCCTGACAAGGAGCAGGATTACTTTGCCGACGGCATCACCGAAGAGATTATCAACGCACTTTCATCGGTGGAGGGATTAAAAGTCACTTCCCGCACTTCTTCATTTTTCTTCAAGGATAAGCAAGCTTCCGTCCGTGAAGTCGCCGAGAAGCTTGGTGTGGAAGTTCTGGTCGAGGGAAGTATTCGTTTGGCGAAGGACCAAGTGCGAATCACTGCGCAGCTTATTGAGGTGAAGGACGATTTTCATTTTTGGTCACAAACCTGGGACCGTGGCTTGGAAAATATCTTCGCGGTTCAGGATGAGATTAGCTTGGCCATCGCCGAAAAGGTAAGAGAGCAGTTCGGTCATTTTGAGATCGAAGATCATTTGGTAAAACCCCAAACCGCGAGCCTGGATGCTTATGCATACTCACTTCGTGCCAAGCAGCTCTTTAATCAATGGAATCCCATTTCCGTAGAGGAGGCGATAGTGCTTTACGAAAAAGCCTTGGCTTTGGACCCGCAGCACGACGAATCCATGGTAGGACTGGCTGATGCTTACGGATTTTTGGGGGTTACGGAATACATGGACGGTAAGAAGGCCTGGGACCTAGTGAGGAAATACACGGAAAACGCACTAAAAATTAATGAGAAGAATGTCGGTGCCTATTACCAACTTGCCAATCTTGCCTTTTTTGCGGATTGCGATTTTCGAGAGGCCTACCGATACACCGAACAGGCCATTACACTAAAACCTGATTATCCCGAGGCTCAACAATTTATGACCTTTCTCTACCTGCTCGAAGGGTCGATGGACAAGGCGAGCGAGCACCTTGGCAGGGCTTTAATGATCGACCCGCTCTCGGAAGAAACGCTCTTTTACAAAGCCTACTTTGAGTATCGAGCGGGCAATTATCCGGTGGCCCTGTCGCAGGTAAATTATTTATTGGAGAGAAACTCATTCAATATTCCTGCTTACGTCATGAAGTGGTACATTCTTTTGATAACGGGCCGTTTCGAAGAGGTGCGTGAATCGATCGAATCCGCTCCTGCCGAGATAAGTCTGCCGACAGATCAAAAGGCCATCGTCTGCCTGTCTTACCTTATGAGTGGTGACTCGGAAAAAGGCGAGAAAATCTTCGAAGAGTTAAAGTTGGAAGCAGAGAGCCCCACTGCCTTTCAAGCGCACTGTTACGTTTACATGGGTTTCGCTGTGCGACAAATGGCAGACGAAGCCTTTGCTTGGCTGGAGAAGGCAGTGGCATTAAAATCATCTGTTTTGATGCTCGGTTTTTCCGATCCTTTAGTCAACCCGATCAAATCCGATCCTCGATACGCCGCCTTTGTTGAAAGACTATACAACAGAAAGGAAG
>JGI12048J13642_10202037_pt1 | contig 24324 bp, 21 predicted proteins | sample ElkSlonscriptome_16_FD_13642 | JGI IMG/M metagenome (IMG submission 13642)
TTTTCAGTTTTGTTTAATAAGCGAATCAACCTATTCATCACTGAGTTGCTGTTTCATCACTGAGTTGCTGTGTGGACTACAAGCAAGAACTCATTACAACCATCCATGACTTTGGATGTGATCTATCTGTTCGAAAAAGTGATTCTAGAAGCAGGTGAACAGTATTTTCTGAATCCATCAGGCGCACAAATCCCCGACTGGAAAAGAGCCCTAGCCGTCCTTCCTGACTTAAGAGAGCAGTTCACCGCAGCAGCTCGGAGTGACACCGAGGGAGCACGCGTGATGAACCGTTCTTCTCCCGATGCAGAAATTCATCTGATGCCAGCTTAAAGACTCGCGCTTGGGGTGCAAACGGGGGTTAGCATGAATGGGCGATCGCTCAAAGCTAAATATCACGAGTGTTCTAACCATCGATGCCCACACTGATTCTTCACAAACTTCTGCGGTATTGAATCAGCTCTGTCATACTCGAAGTATGCAGCATCAATTTGCAAACTCACCAAAGTTAGCAAGAAAAGCTGCTGAGTGTTCTCTACTGCTTCGAGTAGCTGTTTATGTTTGGCAACTTTCAACAAAGTCGTCTTCGTATTGAACTCAATGCCCCAGACAACGCCATCCGAGATAGCCTCCTATGTCCAGGGCAGTTTCAACAATGGATGTGGCCTCAGAGCTTCCCTCAAGGGTTGCCACCTCGACTAGAGGCAGGACTTACGTTTACCAGCCGGATTGGGTTTGTCACCGTCCAGCACCACGTCAAACAGGCCGATGATGAAAGTTTGAGTCTCTTGCTCCATGAGGGTATCGATGGCTTTCATGAGTGGCACTGGGGCGAAGGATGGGTGCAGTCATGCATTGAAGGTGTCTCCGTGTTGCCACTCAATCTCGGTCAGACCTTGAGTATAATCAGGCTCAAACAATTCCTTGAAAATAGATCGCGTGGCTAGACTTCTTCTCGGACTCTCGTTTTAGGTTCCGAGTTAAGATGGTTCAAGAAAATTCCTCACCATCCTAGTTCGGCTAACTGTGTTCTGCGGTCAGTTCTGAGTTAATCTGGACTCTGACTTATTGTTAATGCTGAGCAGTTTAGGAGTCGACTCTTGGAACGCACATTTATTGCTATCAAACCGGATGGTGTCCAGCGCGGACTCATTGGCGAGATCGTTCGCCGTTTCGAAACAAAGGGATTTACCCTAGTTGGCTTGAAGATCATGCAGGTGAACCGAGAGCTAGCTGAAACCCACTACAGCGTTCACAAAGAGAAGCCATTTTTTGCAGGTCTTGTAGACTTCATCACATCGGGGCCAGTCGTGGCGATGGTTTGGGAAGGCGAAGGCGTTATCGCCTCTGCTCGTAAGCTTATTGGTGCCACCAACCCTCTTACGTCCGAACCTGGAACGATTCGAGGAGATTTTGGCGTCAGCATTGGCCGCAACCTCATTCATGGTTCCGATGCACCTGAAACGGCACAGCAAGAAATTGGGCTGTGGTTCTCAGAATCGGAATTGGTGAGCTGGCAACCGACCATGACCTCCTGGATCTACGAATAATCTGTGATCCGCGAGCACTTCTCAAAAATCGGCCTCAAAGATCATTAATGCAAGTAGGACTTGCCGAAACTCTTGGTAAGTCCTGTACGTTTGAGTGGCAAATCTTGTGCAGTGGGTGCGATCGCCCTTTTGTTGTCACCATGTTTGAACTTCTAATCCGCAGAAGCCGATTGAGCCTCCTGCGGAGTCACTGAATTGTCATATTCAGCGGATTGTTGCTCCGCTAAATGATCCTTTTCGGACTTTTCGGAATGATTACGAACAGTTGTCATAGAAGAGGTTTCCATATCCTCTTCGTGAGCATGGGAAATTATTTTTGATGACGATTGCGGATCGTGGTGCTCCGCAACACTACTTGCCTTGCCATTGGCAGCGATTGACGACGATTCGGCAGACGTTAAATCAGCAGCAGTCAAAGGAGAAACTTGGCCTTCTCGATGGTGAGTATCAGATTGCTCGTTCTCATTTCCACTCGGCTCAGAGCGTTTTGAGAATCCCCAGAAGAAAAGAAGGGCGATCGCCGTTACCATCATCCATTCAGGTGGCACAAAGTTAGGATTGATCACACGAGCCAGCAGTCGCAAGCCAACCAAACCGACCGTAACAAATCCGGCATCTTCAAGATGCTCATACTCCTGAAGCCATTGAATAAACAACCCTGCCATAAACCGTAGGGTAATGACTCCAACCATGCCTCCCACAATCACCAACCAAATTTCTCGGGAAAGGGCGATCGCCGTTGTGACGCTATCGAGAGAGAAGGCCACATCGGTAAGAGCAATCATCGGAATTGCTTGCCAGAGATTGGCAAATCGGGCCCCATGATGATGCTCGTCGTCATCCGTGTCGGTGAAGTATTGAAAAACTAGCCACAGCAGATAGAGCGCCCCAAGCAGCTCAAACTGCCAGAAATTGATAACCCACGTGGCTGTCAGAATGAGGACGACTCGCAAGGCGAATGCCACAATCAACCCAATATTAAGAGCATTGCGCTGCATCTTTTTGCTTTCCAAGCCCTGAGCAATCGCTGCTAGGGCGATTGCATTATCTGCTGATAACACCGCTTCCAGAGCAATCAGCACTGGCAGCAGCAACAGGGCGTCTAACCCAATATTGGGCGAAAATTTAAGCAATTGATCTAACATCGCTTCTCACTAAACAAGGGGCAAGTCAAAATGGGCAGTTCAAACATGGCGCGATTGCGCATGGATCTCGAGTTAAGCGGTCGTAAAGCAGAATGTAATTGAGAGACCTAACAAAAATTTAGGATACCTGGTTAAGATAAGGAGTCCACAGGTCAGTCCAAGATTGAGCAGGGCTATGTTACTCCACTATGGATATTTCTTTTCCGTCCTCTTCTTCTAACTTCCAGGCGATCGCCACACCAACTGTATCTCCAGAACTCAGAGCAGCTCTTTCCACATTCCACTCTTACTACCCTAACGCTACCCTTACTGCAGAGCTAGTTACAACTCATCAGGAACAGTACGTTGTTCGTGCCGTAGCCAACATACACAGTCATGCCATCGTCTCTGCTATGGCAACCGCAGAACACGTTGAGATAGCTGAAGATCGCGCAAAGCTGAGAGCAATTACGTCTCTTCTGGCACAGCAGCACTCAGATGTAAATCTGGCTATATCACCCCCAATCGGCAATCTCTACACTGAGCCTTCCCCTATCTCTTCGACTCAACTGTCTAAGCTCCCTTCTGATAACCTAAGTCATCCCTCTACCACATCACCTCAACCACAATCTTTTGAGACCAACACGTCAGTTCAAGATGACACGATTCTTTATCCTGAGCATCCTTCTCCAGAACCGTTTACTCCGATTTCGCAGGAACTCGACGAAGGCGATCGCCTGACATCTAGCTCACTTCCCCCTTTGAGCATGGCTGATGATTCAGATAAACCAATCGAGCTTGTTCAAGAAGAAGAAATGCCTGTGTCAAATCTGGCCGATATTCATTCACCGGAGGTAGAAACATCGGCTGCAGCAGCCCATCAAATCCCTCCCTCGAAAACTGAAACTGCAACAGCTTCCTCTCCACCAAAGTCGAAGAAGCGAGCATCGACATCTAAAACTTCAAAATCCGCTTCGCCATCTGCGTCCGCTACGGCAAAGAATGCATCTGCCCCGGAAAAATCCTTGCAAACAGACTTATCTGACATTATTGCCAAAACGAGCGTAGAACTCAAACGGCTCGGCTGGACAAACAGTCAAGGGCGAGAGCACCTTCAAAAGGTCTATGGGAAGCGATCGCGCCAACAGCTCACCGATCCCGAACTCATTGACTTCCTCAACTATCTTGAAAGCCAACCTTCGCCCTCTCCTAGTGCGCATATCTAAATTTGAAACTTGACAAGCTTAGTCTGATGCATATTTGACGCAGCACCTGACGCAATTTTGTTGAGACCCAATTCGGAGAAGAAGAAGATCGATAGAAGCTAGGTTTGCAGTGTTTCTAAAAAAAACGCAAGCCTAGCTTCTAACGTTGTCAGTCGTGCCCGAAGCTCTCTAAGACTTCACGACCATCGGACGACTACCCGCTGAATGGCGATCGATCACCTGGTCGACCAAGCCATACTCTACGGCCTCATGGGCAGACATAAAGAAATCTCGCTCCGTATCTTCCTCAATTCGCTCAATGGGCTGACCTGTGTGCTTCGCAAGCCACTCATTTAGCCTTTGCTTATGGTAGAGAATTTCTCGTGCTTGGATCTCAATATCCGCAGCCTGTCCCTGCGCTCCGCCAAGGGGCTGATGAATCATAATCCGTGAGTTTGGTAAACTCATGCGTTTTCCTTGGGCACCTGCACTCAACAGAAAAGCGCCCATACTTGCCGCCAAACCCACACAAATCGTGCAGACATCAGGGCGAATATGGTTCATCGTGTCGAAAATACCTAGCCCCGCAACAACAGAACCTCCAGGTGAATTGACATACAGGTATATGTCTTGTTCAGGATCTTCTGCTTCCAAGAACAGCATTTGCGCCACGATAAGGTTAGCGACATCAGAATCAATAGGCTGTCCTAAAAACACGATGCGCTCACGCAAGAGCCGAGAATAAATATCAAACGCACGTTCACCGCGCCCGGATTGCTCAATAACTGTTGGGATCATGACTTCAGAACATCCTAATTATCTCTTCTTAAATTCTACCGAAATGTAAAGCAACAGGGTTTAACTCCGTTGTTCGGTTGAGCCCATCATTTGAGGAAAAGGGCAATCAAGGACAGCAAACGCCAAACTTGCGTTTATACTTTCGCCTAAGCATTAATTTCAAAACCCTAAATCTGTATCGATTGAGTCAGAACGCAGTAGATCTCAGCTCTACTGTAAGCTGCCGCCGCTAACGAAGCTGCTTTCATGCTTTCACTTAAGGTTGAGATTGACCAGGTTGATCAGACGGCTGGTCTTCGCGTTCCTGTGCATCCTGAAACTGTTCATCTAGCCATGAAATGAGCGATCGCAGCTTCATTCGAGGAATGTAAGGCCAGCCTCCCTCAGCCTCCATGTCTTTGAGAAAGCTATAAAGTTGATGCCGGCTCTCAGGTAGAGCATCCCGAAAGGGGCCATCACAAATTTCCCGATGAGAAGCCTCTAAAATACGCAATAGTGCGAGCAATGCAATGCTGTTTCCGCCATAGCGCTGTGCCACAGTCTGTACCAGTTCTGCGATCGCCACTAGATCTGCATTCAGTTCATCCGATACTACAGGTGAATCGTAGACTGTGTAGTCATTTGCTTGTTCTGTAGCCATAACTATTCTCTCGTTCAATTCCACGTTAACCTATTGGACTTTCTCGGAAAAGCATATGCAGAGCGCCCAAAAGCAAACCACTGCGGCAGAAAGTTGGAATTTGAAACGCAGTACGTTAACGTCTTTAACGTCTTTTCTTTGGTTGACATCTACCCTATCAGCACTATAAAAGCTATTCCGCACAACCGTTCTAATCCTAACCCTCAACGCTAGAAAATTCTTACAGACTTCTGGGGAGCTAAGCATCGAAGAAATAAAGAGCACAAGGTCTTGTAAAATGTTGAAGGGTTTTCTTTAAGATGATCATTGTGTTCTTGAGTTGTGTCTCAAAATTTTTAGGTGTTTCAGTGCACCTGAGAACGTCAACTCTAACCACGAATGGGATTCAAGATGCTTTCTTGTTGTTCTCCATGGGTTTGAGAGCAACAATCCATTACTGGTACTGAAGTCTTAGCTGCGCTCAATTACGAACAACCTCGTCGGCCTCTACGTGTTGTCCTACGAAGTGGTTTCGGAGGAGATAAGCTACGACAAACCCAAAGAATGGTGAGAAATTCGTATGAAGTATTGAGGTTGAGTATGAGGTATCGTACGTTAATCGGCTTGTTCTTGGCGCTCTGCCTAGGCTTTTTGACCGCTTGTAGCGAAGGAATGTCGTCATCATCTGATGTTGCGCTGACATACGATCAAATTAAGGGAACAGGACTTGCAAACTCCTGCCCTAGTCTGTCTGAAACAAGTCGTGGTTCCATCCAACTCTCTGATGGTAGCGGCTACATGATTCGAGAACTTTGCCTAGAGCCGACTAGTTATTTCGTGAAAGAAGAGCCCCTAAACAAGCGTGCAGAAGCTGAATATGTTCCGGCTAAAGCATTAACGCGATACACCTCTTCTATCGATCAAGTCATTGGTGATCTCAAAATCGAAGACAGCGAGACTCTCAAGTTTATCGAGAAAGGCGGATTTGATTTCCAGGCTATTACAGTCCAGCTTCCCGGTGGAGAACAGGTTCCCTTCCTGTTTACCATCAAAGATTTGGTTGCAACCGCTTCTTTTAATTCCGGGGGTATCACGACGTCAACCGATTTCGAAGGTGGTTTCAAAGTTCCTTCCTATCGAACATCTAACTTCTTAGATCCAAAAGGACGCGGTTTGGCATCAGGCTATGACAACGCGGTTGCTTTACCCGCGCAGGCAGATAATGAAGAGCTCGTCAAAGAAAACGTCAAACGGTTCGAAACGGGTGAAGGAACCATTTCCCTTCAAGTTGCAAAGGTTGACAGTGTAACAGGTGAGATTGCAGGCACTTTCGAGAGCGAGCAACCTTCAGATACCGATATGGGTGCTGACGAGCCTTTGGACATCAAGATTCGAGGTATTTTCTACGGTCGAGTTGAAACTGCTGCATAAAACATAATAGTTCTGCTTAACAGCAAACTCCTTTCTTTGTAGATGAGGCTATCTTTGTTTCTGTATTAGCTCTTTGGTATTTCTGAAGTAGCGTAACAAGGTTACATACTTCGAAGTACAAATTAAGCTCCGATAGTTCCTCGTTTCAATTCGACATATGCAAGAGCGGTAGAGCCCTACAAAGCTTTACCGCTCTTGTCGTTCAAGGTAAGACTTGACTCAATCAAACAAACCAACGTTTAACAGGGCAAGAAAATATGCGAATTGACAACTTGTCAAGCTCACTTTTTAGTTATGGATTCACACTTTAATGAGATCTTCGGCAACGAGGATGATCTTTTTAAATTCGTAAAACCATAATAAAATTAAAAAAGGCTGTGCCTGAGTTACGCTCAATGTCGTGTAAGTTGAACAGGGATAAAAATATCAACGAAAAGTACAGGATATTCAAGTGCTTTTCAGCAATAAAGCATCAGAGCACTTACATCAACAACCAAATCAGATCTTTATACTCACCGGATCGTAAGCCTTTTAGCTCTAGAAAAGTTGTCTAAAAAATTTTATCTTATTAAAATATTCGAAGAAACGTAGCCTAATCACAAAGTCGTACAGCGATACTAAATTGCTTTTGAACTGCTAAGTGAAAGGAGGGGCGCAGCCCGCCCCTCCTTTCACAAATCATCAAATCATTTGAGATTGCTACAGATGCAAGCGTTCGAAGGTTCTCTTTCCTATGCATTTAATGAAGCTTAGATTTTAGAATATAAAAGTTTGAGTAAAGAACTGACTATTTTCTGGAAAAGACATGTTTTAACCTGATTCAATAAGTATCGTGAGATTCCACGACAAACACAACCGCAAAACACGTAGCATTTCAGAGCAATTTCAAGCATCTATAAACATGTGATGTGCCGTGGAGCCGTAAGTTGTCCGCTCTTAAAAAAAACAAGAACTACTGTTGCCTCTAAAGGCTTCCGTTTCTCAGGATCCGCACAACCACCGTGATCATTCGAACCTAACGAAGACCATATTCAGTCTTTTAAGAAATGGGCTCAGTACAAATGCAGTTGTTACAAGTCTACAGAAAGAATAAATTGAGCCTGAGACTACGCCGTTCCCCCTCTTGTCTAAATAGAAGCAGAAAACCTCGGAGACCTATAGACTAGATTCAGAATACTAGTAATATCAGGACTTCTAGCAGTTATATTTCTCTTGTCCTGACGCAGCGGAACAAAGCAAGTACTGCAGTTTAGTCAATAGCGGGTAGCGAATGAACCAGGTGTATCGACGTTGATCCCCAACAAAGCCATATCGGCAATCTTCGTACTTGTTACAACTTGATTTAAGCCTCTATTACCTGAATTCGTCATGCCTACAACAGCTACTACAGATCTTAAAAGCACCAGCTTGCAACTCTTTCGAGAATATCAGCAAAATCCTTGTCCAGAGATCCGCAATAAGCTTGTGCAGCTTAACTTTGGGCTAGTTCGAAAAGAAGCTCACCACTGGATGAACCAGTGTTTAGAAAGCTACGAAGACTTGATTCAGGTTGGAAGCTTAGGGTTGATTCGTGCTATCGAGCGCTTCGACATGAGTAAAGGACATGCCTTTAGTTCTTTTGCTGTTCCATACATTCGGGGCGAGATTCAGCATTATCTCAGAGACAAAGGTTCTCCAGTGCGCATTCCTCGTCGTTGGCAAACATTGCAACGGCAAGCAGCCCATAAAGCGAGAGAAATCCAGACGCAGTTCAATCGGATGCCAACTGATACTGAACTAGCTGAAGCACTAGAGATAACCCTTGAAGAATGGCAAGAAATCAAACTCGCGGGTCGCAATCGATCGCCGCTGAGCCTTGATGCACCGATGCACGACGAAGAGGAAGGCTCAACGTCTTTGGTAGACCTTCTTCCCGATTATCACTATCGGAGTTTTCAGCTTGCTCAAGAAGATTGTATTCGTGTGCAGCAAGCACTAGTAAGCCTCGAAAACCGAACTCAGCAAGTACTTGAATTTGTATTTCTCCAAGACTTGACCCAAAAGGAGACTGCTGAAAGATTGGGCATTAGCGCAGTCACTGTGTCTAGGCGGCTAAAGAAGGGACTCAAGCTTTTGAAGCAAGCAATGGCTAACCAATCGTCTTAAAAGTCCTAAAAGTCCATGCTATTGATTTTTGCTTACCCAGTGTTTTGTTATCTGAGCACTAGGTAAAGTTTTAGCTGACCATCGAAATCAAATAACTGAAAAAACATTTTGGCTTCTGGGTTCATTTGACTTTGGCGCACGTCCCAGGAGGAATCATCTAGAAACTTAGCTTAGCTGCCATTCTGTAGAGAATCACTTGAGTAAGTGGCACAGATCTACTGAAAACCTCTCATATGAACGAATTACGATCGGGCTAGAAGATCATGTGAGGTATATCGCGGTGACCACTCAAACAGCAAAATCTTTTTTTCTAACCGTACTAGGATTATCTAGCCTAGCTGCTTCGCTGCTATTGGGATCATCTGTAAAGTCAGAAACGATTCGTGCTCCGCTAACTTCACCAATTATCATTAGTGGTACCACGGGGGGGGGACAGCAAAGTCCTTGCGGCTTTATCAGCAATCGCCCCAGCCATCAACTTATTGTGACTGAATCACTTGTCTCACTGCAGTTTGTCCTAGAAGCAGAAGGCTCCCCTACACTCTTTATTCAAAATGAGCAAGGACGTGGAGAATGTGTAATGTCTGACCGCCTCTCAAGTGGCAGTATCGAGCTTCCAGGAGCATGGGAAGGAGGTAACTATTCTGTCTACGTGGGCGATCGCAACGGAGAAAACCATTCCTATCGTTTGTCAGTCAGTCAGGGATTCTAAAAGTCGCTCGCAAAGACGCGTCATAAACGTTGAGATCTGTGGTTCTGTGACTAGTCTAGAATCTCTTCCTTGGGTACTTCAATCACTTCGACATCTACCGTACCTGGAGGAGCCACTCTCACCGCATGATCGCGATCGAACTCCAAGGGCTCGCCACATGCAACGCATTCGAACTGTGAACTGCGAAGTCCTACTGTTGTGCTGTGGCAAACTGGGCATTCAGAGGTCACCATGTTGCGTTGCAGCCACCACCTTAAACCGACGTATCCAACGACAGGGGCCAAAAGCAACAGCACAATTAGGATTAGGAAAGACTTGACTAGCCAACCCAAACCAATGGCCGTCAACAACCAGACGAGCGCGATGATAGTGACTAGAAAGCGCAACCCAGGAAAGCTGACCTGGAGACCTCTCATGGAATCTCGATCCACATCTTTTCTCCCTATTACCTATTGCTAGCCTAGCGCTCAGTTTTGTTTTCATCAACTGAGGCCGCTCGTGGTCATTGCCGTATCCAAGACACCTAGTGAACAGAGAGACAGATCGGCGATCGCCCCAGAAATAAGAAACCTCAAGACATCGATTTTGTTGTGGATGCAGGGTTCTATCAATCCAAACACTCTGGACTCAGCCGAGCAAACATCACGAAGGTTGATATTGCGCCTGATTTGTTTAATGATTTTTTTTAATAATTAAACAGTTTCTTCCTTCATCAACCCGTTCGTAGGCAACTTGGTCGGATAGACGACGAAGCAAAAACCATCCATAGCCTCCTAAGCGTAAGGTCCCTGGCTTGGGTTCGTTGAGAGAACTTGGATTAAAAGGCTCACCATAATCCCAAATACGAATTTCGATATGGTCATCCCAAAGCTCTAAGTCAATATCAATTTCTGTCTCAGTTGACATCCTATGATGGGCATGGCGCACAGCATTGGTAAATCCCTCAGCCAGTGCCAGATTGAGTGGATAAACTTGACCATTCAACCATTCTGTTTTCTGAAGATTGTTGTGACAAAAGCTACGAAACCAGCTCTGAACAGTATTCAGGACTGCCAACTCACTTTTGACTGTTAAATGCTCGTGCCGAAACATAATTCCTTGACTTTGAACTCGCTCCTAATTTCTCTTTTAATTTAATTAACTTCCAAGCTTAGATGACTTGAAAAGTAATGATATTGAACCAAACTTATATGATCAGCTAGGATCCAGTCGACGCAAAACCATCTGATCGCATCAATAATCAACTTTCAAAATCAACTTTCAATCCATCTGCTTCAAATTATACAGATTGACTCAACTCTCAAAAGCTTGATTGTAGGGTCTCTCAATCAGTCCTTAAAAAGATTCGTCAATTTGAATAAAAACTATGAAACTTCAGCTAACTTTTTTTTCAAGTTAGCTGAAGCAGCACTTAAGCTTTTACCGCACATTTCTAATTTAAGTTAGAAAAGGCCGAGAGTCAAAGACTCGTCGATGGGAAAGGTAGCACCAATTCCAAGCCACAAAGTAACTATCGTGCCGAACATGAATACGGTCGTCGCAAGGGGACGACGAAAAGGGTTTTGAAACTTGTTGACACTTTCGATGAAGGGAATCAACATCAACCCAAGTGGAACGGCTGTTTGGAGTGCAATACCTAGCAGCTTATTAGGCACAATTCGAAGAATTTGAAACACTGGGTATAGATACCATTCAGGCAAAATCTCCAGTGGAGTTGCGAATGGGTTGGCAGGTTCCCCAATCATCGCAGGGTCTAGAACTGCAAGACAAACGACGCAAGCAATCGTTCCAAGAATAACCACAGGGAAGATATACAACAAGTCATTTGGCCATGCGGGTTCGCCATAGTAATTATGGCCCATACCATTCTTAAGTTTCTCTCTTAGAGCTGGATCGCTCAAATCTGGCTTTTTCAAAGTTGCCATAGTCTAAAATCGCGCTCCTGTTTGACTGCAATTTTTCTTAGAGTTACATACTGATGACAGCGCTTGAACTGCTCTTGATTGATGCAATCAGCCCAAACGCTGCATAAACAAACATCAGCACTAATCCAAAATCAGCTCGATGCCGACAGCACTACTTACAAAGGACCTGAAATGCCTTGCTTTCTAATCATCAGGAAGTGAAGCAGCATGAAAACTGCAATCAGCCAAGGCAACACAAATGTATGAAGACTGTAGAAACGAGTCAGAGTAGGCTGACCAACGCTAACACCACCTCTGAGCAGCTCAACCATCAACGAACCGACAACGGGAATAGCTTCAGGGACACCAGACACAATTTTGACTGCCCAGTAACCTACCTGATCCCAAGGTAAAGAGTAGCCTGTCACACCAAATGAAACAGTGATGACAGCAAGGATTACACCCGTTACCCAAGTAAGCTCACGAGGCTTCTTGAAACCTCCTGTTAAATAAACCCGAAAGACATGAAGGATCATCATCAGAACCATCATGCTTGCAGACCAGCGATGAATCGAACGGATCAACCAGCCAAAATTTACATCTGTCATCAAATACTGGACAGATGTAAACGCTTCGGTAACCGTTGGCTTGTAATAGAACGTCATTGCAAATCCAGTTGCGAACTGGATAAGGAAACATGTCAGCGTGATACCGCCTAGACAGTAAAAGATATTGACGTGGGGAGGAACATACTTGGAGGAGATGTCATCAGCAAGAGCCTGAATCTCCAGTCGTTCGTCAAACCACTGGTATGTCTTTGAGTTTGTTACCTGCTTAGTAAACATGAAAGATATGTACCGGACAGTATTCTTAGATCAGTACTAAAAAATGTAACACAGTCCTCAAGGGGTTTTGACGGGCTGACCGAGAGGTTCTTAAAGATTCTTGGAGTAAGGCTCAACGCTGCTTCCTGTGAGACTCTTGAGTGCCTTGTAAATTGGCATATTGAGGGAGAGAGAACAGATTTGTCACATGAGAGCTTGAAATATAACTTAACAATTCACTTCCCGATTCATCCGTCATACTTTTCTGAGTTTTGCGCATAATTACTTATTAAAACAACCCGTTTTGACAGCCTCTCTGGCTTTCGAAGCCCCAAGTCGAGATGAGCTAAGTCGAAAGACTAGGCCAGAAGTAAGCAATGGGTGATGCAAGGGAAAGATTCTGAGGTTGAATGATGAATGCGGCTTATCTTTCTGCGATCTGAATATTAGAGCCATGGATCGCGATCGCCCTCATTCCCTCCAGCTTTGATTCGACCTGCCACTCCCCTATGCCAGCACCCTCATTAGCGACTCACTTTCAACAATTTTTTCTAGCTCCAATTGAAAAAAGCCGGGACGTCCGCGTTGTCTTTTGGTTTTGGCTGAGTCTACTGGTGGCACTAATTTACAGCCTAGTAGCCCTGCAAGAGCCGTTAAGCAGCCCATATGTCATTCATGACGACGTGCGATCGCACGTATTTTGGATGCATCGCTTCTTCGACTCGTCCCTTTTTCCTAAAGACCTGATCACAGACTATTTCCAGTCAGTAGCACCCGCAGGTTACGTTGGCCTCTATCGGAGTATGGCTGCGCTCGGCATTGACCCGTTTGTTTTCAACAAAATCTTGCCCCTGCCGCTGGTACTGATCACAGTCGGGTACTGCTTCGGGTTGGTGATGAGTCTGTTTCCCGTTCCTGCAGCTGGATTTTTAGCTTCGGCATTCTTTACCGAAACGATTTGGTCAGTCAACGACGTGTCATCTGGGACACCCAGAGCATTTTTGTATCCATTGCTGATGGCGTTTTTGTACTACGCTGCATCGCGATCGCTCGTTCCTAGCCTGATCTGCATTGCCTTGCAGGGTCTCTTCTATCCACAGTGCCTATTCATCTCAGGTGGCATTCTACTGTTGCGATTAATTCGCTGGCAGGAAGGACGATTTGCTTTGTCGCGCGATCGCTCAGACTACATCTTTTGTGGCATAGGACTGGGACTTGTATTTCTCATGTTGCTGCCTTACGCATTGAAAATATCAGATTATGGCCCGGTTGCAACTCTACCCAACGCTCACAGCTTACCAACGCTACAGCACACTTCCCGCAAAGACTTTTTTCATCCCAACCTATGGAACTACTGGGTCTGCAACGAGCGCTCGGCACTCTTACCCATGGAATGGTGTTTGGAACCCTTTCCGCCCCACGGCTGGCTGACCATCGCTCTAGTCCCAATGCTGTGGCTGCCCTCCCGATTTCCTCTGAGCCGTCATGTGTCTAATCGAGCAGTCATACTCCTGCAAACGGTAGGCGCATCCATAGGCATGTTTGTCCTGGCTCATGCCCTGTTGTTTCGACTGCACTTGCCCAATCGATACACAAAACACAGCTTCAGAATTGTCATCATGATTGCAGGGGCGATCGCCTTCACGATTGCTCTCGATGCATTGTTTCGTTGGGTAACTCGGAGATGGAGCAGGAGCATGTCTCTTGCCGCTGGTGGAGGAATGATGCTTTGGATCGCAGTCCTGCTAGCCTACCCGTGGCTGATTGGAGGATTTATCAATCCAGATTATGTCAAAGCAGAACCTGCTGCCCTTTTTACGTTCTTCTCCGAACAGCCGAAGGATATTGTTATTGCTTCCCTTTCTGAAGAGGGAAACAACATTCCGGCTATCTCAAAACGAGCTGTATTGATCAGTTCAGAAACAGCAAATCCCTATCACATGGGTTATTACGAGCAAATTTGGCAGCGACAGCAAGATGTCATGTTGGCACACTATAGCCCTGCCTTGAGGGATGTGAAATCCGTCGTCGAGACCTATGGCATCGACTTTTTTTTGCTCGATCCAGAGGTTTTTACCCCCCAATATGTAGGGGATGACGAGTGGAGAAGAGAAACTCAGCCCTTCGCAACTCAAGCTGTAGAGCGTCTGGAGAAAGGCGAAGCGAGTGCCTTGGAAAAGCTGACGCCTCGCTGCACTGTCCTAGAAGTCGATGGGATGAGAGTCATAGATTCCACCTGCATTTTGGAATCGAGCAGTGACTCTGAGACAAAAACCTAATCTCTTAAACCGAGCGGGATGGAGTAGGGTGGATTGACGCTGCTACGTTCGCGCAGCATTTCCAAAAAAGAACACCCAACAGTGTCAATCTTTTCGTTGGGTTCGATATTGCTTAACCCAACCGGATTAACTGTGTCGCGCTACTACCTTCGGCTCTTTAGACTCACTTGGAAAGAATCACTCCAGCCACCGAAACCATGTGTCCCTGTAGCTACTGAAATCCTACAGTTTGAGCTACCGTATGAAGGGATCAATGTCAGCATGATGTCTTGACCTGTCGGAAACTAGTAGAGGCGATCGCTCGTCTTGTCGTCTCTGTATTGCGCCCTGCCACGAACAGTTAACCTTCATGACTCAAGCAAAATTGCCAGCATTCGCACACATTGTTCTGAACGCTTACAGCACTTCCTTCTTTCGCTTATGAAAGTCCATCGGTCGAAATCGCTGCTCATTGGGACAGGTATTGGGGCTGCAGCACTCGCAGTTGGTCTTGCCGTTCCTCTTATCGGGTTACGAAGCAACTCGCCTGACACACTGCCTTGGTCGGCAGAAGACTCATCTCTGGAGTCCGCACAGCTTGATGACCCAAATTCTCTCACTCTGGCGATCGCCACTGAGACGGTCACAGCAGAAAATTTGGCGACATTGGAAGCGATCGCCACTCAGCAACCTCTACCCGATGGCAACAATCCAAACCAGATTTCCAAACTCGACCGCTACCGGGCTCGCTACGTTCTGGCAAGCCACCATATTGGGCAAAACAGAGGTGGACTAGCTCTGCCCCTGTTAGAAGGGCTAGAAGCTGATTATCCGGTCATGGCAGCCCCGATTCTGACAAAACGGGCTCAGGCTCAAACAGCAAGCGGCGATTCTGAAGCGGCAGAGCAAACCTGGGAGAAGCTCTTGGCCGACTATTCTGACAGTCCTTTCGCAGCAGAGGCGCTCTTCGCACTAGGGCGTTGGGATGAGGCGATCGCTCAGTTTCCAGCCCATCCTCGAACGTTGGAAATTGCTGAAACACGTCTCCAAGAGAATCCGAATCAGCCACAAATGTTGCTGCTGATTGCGCGTCATGGCATTCATCGTTCCGACTTTATTGATGCATTGGATCGACTGAAAACAGAATTTCCAGACCAGCTTCAGCCCGAAGATTGGGAAACTCTGGGCTACGGCTACTGGGAAAAGTGGTACTACGGCAGTGCCGGATCAGCCTACGATAAGGCAACCGCTACCCCTCTCAACCGCTATCGAGCCGGTCGTGGCGCTCAGCTAGGCCAGCGTACGAACGATGCGATCGCTGCCTACAAGCGTCTCATTCAAGAGTTTCCAGAAGCTGAAGATACCGCACAAGGACTCATTCGCCTCTCCCAACTCGTGAAGGCAGAAGAAGCGATCGGCTATCTTGACCAAATTATTGAACAATTTCCCGATCGTGCAGGAGATGCCCTGTTAGAACGGGCTAAACGCCTCGACCAGCTCCAAAGCTCAGAATCAGCAGAGCAGGCAAGAGAGTCGCTACTGACTCAATATGGTGATTCAGATGCAGCAGCAGAGTTTCGCTGGCAACAAGCAGAAGCAGCTCAAGAAGACGGCAATCCAGAACTAGCCTGGAAATGGGCCAGCGAGCTAGTGAATCAGAATCCAGACAGCGATTGGGCTCCCGAAGCGGCATTTTGGGTCGGGAAGTGGGCAGTTCAGCTAGGTCGCCAAGAAGATGCCAAGACCGCTTTTGAGCATGTCTTGAAACACTACCCTGAGTCCTATTATGCTTGGCGATCGGCAGTGTATTTGGATTGGAATGTCGGTGACTTTACGTCTGTGCGCACCAATTTCCCGCGTCTCATGACTCCCGACCTGAGAGCGACCCTACCTGCCGGGTCCAATACTCTCAATGAACTCTATCGCCTAGGGCAAGACCAAGAAGCTTGGGGCATGTGGCAAGTCGAATTTGACTCGCCAACTGGGCCTTCTGTGGCGGAGCAATTCACCGATGGGATTATGAGGATGGGCATCGGTGATCATCTAGAAGGAATTTTTCTGCTCGATAGCCTCGATTGGCGACCTGATGCGAACGCCAATCCAGATCCGGATCGCGATCTCGATTTCGACACTGTGAACAAAACCCGTGTCTATTGGCAAGCTCTCTACCCTTTTCCCTATCAAGACACGATCAAATCCTGGTCTCAAGAGCGATCGCTCAATCCAGTGTTAGTCACGGCGCTCATTCGTCAAGAATCACGCTTCGAACCTCGCATTGAGTCAGTGGTTGGCGCGACTGGACTCATGCAAGTGATGCCCTCTACAGCAGACTGGATCGCTCAACAAACGGGCACCGCCAACTACACCATGTCAGACCCTGAAGATAACGTGGAGTTTGGCACCTGGTATCTGGACTACACCCATCAAGAATATGACAGTAACTCACTCTTCGCGGTTGCAAGCTACAATGCTGGCCCTGGCAATGTCGCGAAATGGATCAAACGCTTTGGGTTCACAGATCCCGATCTGTTTGTGGAACAGATTCCTTTTCCAGAAACCAAAGGATACGTCGAGTCCGTATTTGAAAACTACTGGAACTATTTAAGACTCTACAATCCTGAAGTCTCTGAACAGCTTGCCCGTCACTCTCCAGACCATGCCGAGCTAGTCACCCGCGATCGCCGTCCATCCACGACTCCGTGAACAGCATATACGGACAGCGTATATGCTGTTCATTCAACCTCAGTCATTCAACCTCAGTTATTCAATCTCAATAGAGCGTTGTCATCAGCAGCTTGCGATAATGCCGTGTGAGCGGATGATTATCACCCAGCACTCCAAAAAGAGTTAACAGCGCTTTGCGAGCTGCTTCATCTCGATAGGTGCGATCGCGCGTCACGACTTCTAGAAATAGCTGCATTCCTGTCTCAAAGTCTTGGGCTAGAGCAGACTGAGCCGCTTTCACAAAAACCTGATCTAGCTCTGTTTCAGGTTTTACCTGCTGCACAACCTGCTGAAGCTGTATGACTCCCAACAGCGACCGAGCCTGAGGGGCATAGAGGCGATCGCCCATCTCAACCACTGGCGTCAGAAGCTGCTCAGCTCCCTCAAAATCATTTTGGTTCAACCGAAAGGTTGCCGCTTCTAACCGCAACCGCTGATCTTGAGGATACTGAGTCATCAACGTTTCGAACTGGGCATTCGCAACCTCGATATTGCCTTGGGCGATCGCCTGCTTCAGCACGCCCATCCCTTCTTCCAGAGCAGACTTTAGCCCCAAATTTGCCAACAAGGATCGAATTTGAGGCTCTTGCAGCACCCCCACAAATCCTGGCTTCATCTCACCCTGGTGAACAATGCGAACATCAGGCACGCCTTCTATCTGATAGGCGCTCGCCAAATCAGGATTTTGGTCAATATCAATCTTAGCTAAGACAAAGTCATACTCTTTCACCAGTTTTTCCAGCATCGGTTTCAGCATTTGGCAAGGGCCACACCAAGTCGCATAAAAATCGACAAGCACGGGTTTGTGGTGAGAAACCTCAACCACTTCATCTTCAAAACTAATCGTGTCAACTGTGACTGAACGACCCATAAAAACCTCCAATCCCGCTTTCTATTCAAATGTCGCACAAACATTGAAGCTCAGAAACCCGATCATTGCAGATACTCCTGCGGCAGAAGTGGTGTAGAACTGTCCTGCAAAGCTGATGTATTGAACAACGAATCTAAACCAGGTTTGTTCAACACATCACTGCATCATTTTTCTAAACTGGACTCAAAACAAGCAGTTTCTTACAATACACGCCTGCTCAGAGCAATACCCGACCGTGTCTAGATGTCTACACGGCGTCACAGAAGACATTCCAAGACAATGAGTCGCTAGCACTGGCAAGACTAACGTAATAAAGTTTGTAGAATTTATAGCAACGCGCAGATAGGTTAGGACAGATATTGATGGAGAAGCCGCGCGGTGCGCGGCTTCTCCATCAACTATTGGTTTTATATCAGCGCGTAGCTCTATAACACCACTCCCTCAGTTACTCAGTAGAGCAGAGTAGCGGAAAATTCAGTATGACATTTGCTTAGCAGCAGTCGTGGAGGAAAGCCGAGCCGACTCTTTGGTGCCGACAAACACGCGAGGCGGAGCCTGAGCTGGGTTTTGAGCGTAGAACTTTAGATAAGACTCCAAAGTATCCCGTGCTTCTTGCTCAGAATGTAGCAAGTGCTTAACGATAAAGAGGAAAGGCCGAGTTCGCGTATCAGTCGTTGGAGCAGGTTCCCAAATGGCTAACAAAATATCGCCTTCGTCGTCCTCTGAGCTACTCTTTTCATCCTGAGAATAATCTCTCACAGCTTTTAGCTGCTGGAATCGCCACGACACGCCTTTGTCGTGGCTCTCCGCAGGATCTTGACTTAACTCCAGCGTTGGAAATGGACTTTCGTAAACAGCACCCCGAAAAGACAACTTCATGACAGTCTCATCTCTTCCTGAATGTTTTAGGATGTTTCAGTTTGAATGAACCATACCTGCAATGCCCTACTCACAATGGGTTTGACAAGCTGAAAGGTGTCGAAAGCGTCGAAACCTCATCTGCTGACTAAGCTCATTGGTCTGGAAAGCATTTCCTAGGGTTGGTTGTTTTTTGAATGAACCTACCAATCGTCGTCTTGGGCAGGTTCGCAACACAAGATAGTGCGAGATACATTCACTCCAAATTTTTGCCCTACTCACGCAGCACAGCCATTCAGAGGACGTATTTTCATAAAAGAATCAACACAAAACGATCGCACAATCATTAGTCACTCTTGCTTATCTCTCAGCACTCAAATGTTGCACCTATCAGCAGCTATATCTGCAATTCCTGTCACAGTCAACAACAGAGGTCAGCAGATCAGTTAGGTTTAACTGAGATCTTTCAAATACAGGTGTTTATCTCGTCAAACAATGACCTTGAAATGGGGATCAACAGAGAGATGGAAGCGGAATCGCAATAGTAGTGACGTTCTGGCGATCGCCAGATTTTCAGAAAACTCTACCTTAGTCTACCCAAATTCTGATTGAAATGTCCGGATGAAGGGATTGGAGCTTGATCCAGCTTTTACTGCCGGAGACCGAAACACATACCGTCGGACTGTTTCTCGCGCGATAGAACCTCTATCATTCCTTTTTCTCAGCATCGCGATCGCGAACCCAAAGAGCGAGACCACCACCTCGTCCCCGAGCCGCAAGCAACGAGTCAGTTGCAGCAAAAAATGCAAAAAATGGCAGTTTGGCGATCGCTTGTTCATCAAATGATTCAGTCTTCGAACGTCGTCCTGGAAAGCCCCCGCAATACAGCGTCAGTCCAAGCAACCGAACTTCCATCTGAGTAAAGTCAAACGCTAACAAGTGTTTGCGATTCAGATATTTTGCTGGCCCCGTAAGCCGCAAAGTCACTCCTCCCAGCTGAAGCTGATTGGCGATCGCCAATCGGGTAGGAGAAGTCTCGTTTTCGTGTCGATTGGTCTCAAGTTGCTCTTGGCTATGAGCGGACTCAGATTCCTCAGTGGGTTGAGAAAACGTGAGATGCGCCTTAATCAATCCAGGCAGATATTGCCCCTTCCCTTCGATCGCTCCAGAGCGCAGCCGCGATTTTTTGTTTGCCGTAAAGTACAGTCGCCACGAGCCGAGCAATACATGGGCAGACAAAGCCGTGCGGGTTGCTTTGACCTCTTGCTCAGTCTTGACGAGGGCTTCGACAACAGCCCGCGAGTCTGGTCGCTGAACCTCTGGTTGAAACAGAGATTGTGAAGCTTGACTCAAAATCGATTGGCGGTCGCAGTCATTTACCTGATATCCAGAATGAATAGACTGAGCCATGAAGAACCTTACTCTTTCTAATTTTGTGAATCCATCCCATTTCCTATTCTAAAGTGGCTTTCGATTCCCATTTCGAAGAGACCGTTTACAAAAGAGTTCGAAAACCAACAGAGCGATCGCACTTTGGCGGAAAGATAAAATAGTCGCACTAGAATTATCCCTCAGAAACCATAGCCCAAGTCATATACCAATCTCAAATGATTTGAGAGAGGAGGGGCGGGCTGCGCCCCTCCTCTCTCTTAGAGGATGTTTGAGAAGTCGTCAATGCTACTTCAGATCCCCCCTAGCCCCCCTTGAAAAAGGGGGAACCGGAATCAAAGTCCCCCTTCTCAAGGGGGATTTAGGGGGATCAGTCTTGTTCCAGCGTGTTGTCTAATACTTTTCAAACATCCTCTTAGAAGTTCACAAGCGATTTAGTATTGCAATGCGCAGATAGGTTAGGACAGATATTGATGGAGAAGCCGCGCGGTGCGCGGCTTCTCCATCAACTATTGGTTTTATATCAGCGCGTAGCTCTATATTGCTATATCTTCAGGAAACCTCAGAATAGTCAGGTTCTAATTTTAGAGAGGTGCTGGTCTCCTTTAAAAGATGCCAACACGGTAGGAAATAAGCAGCGATCGCATCATCGACATCCCAAAATTCAGCATAGCTATCGCTCGAACAAAAGCTGCTGATCAAGAGCATCAACAAATCTTGAAATGGCAAATTTTCCGTATCAGAAAACATTGTATACAGCTCATTTACCACATTTTGGAGATAGAGTAAGTTACTGACGATCTGAGTAAACAGCCCAACCTCCCCATCGCATGTAGGCAGATAGAATTGACGATATTCATCTAGAAAAATGCTGTAGAGATTGGCGATCGCTTGTTTCAAACTTGCTCTCAACTCAAGAGAATGGGTTTCAGCATCTAACGTTTGCCATTGATGCAGCAAATCGAGTTCAAGTCGAGAGTCATGGCTGACAGAGAGTGTGACTTCCAGCAAAGGTTTCAAGACTCGCATGAACAAAAAATCGACATCTGCCAATCCTAAATCTAGCTTGGTTGGTTCGTCCTTAAACAGCGAAGAGCTGATCAGTTCATGGGCACTCTGCGGATAATCCCAAACAAACTTGAATTCAGCGACATCAGCTACCAGCTCGCCAATCAAATGTGTAAAGAGTAGTCCCAATCGCTGCCGAGCCTCTCCTCGGAAAAACAATCGAGCCTTTTGCTCATCTACCAGAACCTGAGAATCATGAAGAGTAAACAGCTCACCACAGGTCAGAGGCCCGTCAACCGTGTAGGCCGTCTCGCCAGCTCGCAGAGGGTCGTCACAGTCTGCTAGCGACTCGTAGTCACTTTCAAACGGCGTCAGCATCAACTGCCAGTTGTGCCCCCAAATATCGTGCAGCAAAAACGACTCAGCTTTTGCCGTCGGAACAATGCCCACGGCCCGACTCAAGATACGACGCACCGTTGCTGACTCCATTTGCAGATCCTGCGCCAAGCGATCGCACCATTCGCTGTTAATCTCCGCCGGACGACACGCCCCAAATGTTGGAAATCGGCGAAAAGAGTCGAAATGAAACTGTCCTAACGACTGCAAAAAGGACTGTAATGTAGTCTGTTCAAAAGCGGTGAGCTGATGCCACAGTGTTTCATCAGTAAGGCGATCGCCCGTGTAGTCAATGCAAAAATAAATTTGCGTGTCGGTATAGACTCCATCGATGGCAGCAGCAGGCAGCGACACGGCACCAAATAAAGCGTGAAACAGTTCTACTAAAACTTCCCGAGTATCTTCTCTTAGAGTTCTCAGAGAATTTGCAGAAGGCTCATGCACAACCGCCGCTCCTGAATCTTCCAAAATGTGGCGAATCAGCGATCGCTGTTCGTTTACTCCTGCATCAGCTCGTTGCAGAAGCTGAACGATTTCATGATGGTCTTCATCCGTCAGCTCAAAGTCTATGCAAAGTTGGGCGATCGCCTGAGGATGGTGCCATTGTGGCGGAACAATATCGGTGCGGTATTTCGACAGGGTTGGAGAGTCAAGCGTGCCGTGCCAGTTTAACCCTCCACTATGGCTGTATCGCGTCAGCATCGCCACCGCCTGCACAAACGCCCTCCGCACCGAATGAGGAATCGTTTGCACCGACAGCTGACTTTTTTGAATAGGATGCGCAAACGACTTCAGTTCTGCTTGAAGCAACCGCAATCTTTCTCTCCAGCGCTGCTGTACGCTCGTATCGACTCCATCCGCTTTGCTCTGCGCCAACCTTCTGGAAATCTGTAGAGCCTCAGAAAGGCGATGACGACGGTTCACATCAGGATAGGGAGCAGGCACGAACTTTCTCCTTAAAAAATCTGCAAAAACGGTTTAAGACACAGGCACACCAGAAATCAAATGCTTTCCCTCAGCTTGCCTTTACTAAGATGACAACATCTTCAACACTATAAATTCCTGATCCCTAACTTCACAGCAGAACCTACGGACTACAACCAAAAAACGTTGGCGAAAACAACTTCCACCAACGTTACATTCTTTATTACAGAGCTATTCATCCAGCACAACAGCGTTCACCCACAATCCACCGTGCAAGCGCCACATGATGCAGCTTCACCCTCAGCACCGTATAGCATTCAACCACTACAGCACTAGCAACAAAAACGCTATGTTTTTTTCTGGCGTCGAAGACCAACCCAGCTGACCATGCCTAGAACCAGCAGAGCCGCTCCAGAGAAAGGTTCAGGGACATCGGCTGAATTCTCTTCTGCATCGACCATACCTCTTACCGCAATCACAACGTCGTTGTAGTCGCGATCGCCACCCCAGTCTAGATCTTCAAATCCGAGGACGAGATAGCCGTCGGACTTGTATGCCGTAATGTGCTGTGTCCCGTCAATATTTTGAGCCGTATTTGCTCCGTAAATATTGCCATTTGGATTCTGTAGTAAGAAGCTGAGGGAAGTCCGGCCTGCAAAGCCACCAAGGTTAACCCCTTGTCCCAACGCTAGTGGGCCACCATTCGGGAAAATGCTGTTTGAAGAAGATGCGTCTTCAAAAATGGTGGTCGTAGTATTGCGGTTGTCAGCGGAGAACAAAATTTTGTTGTGGTACTCTGCGCCTTCGTTGACGAAGAAAACTTCTACGTCATTGACGCCTGTTGCCCATGTCAAATCATCCAGATTGAGTGGGGACAGTTCTGCATCACTGAGAAACTGTGCTTCTCTATTGATATAACCATTGAACTTCAGCCAAGTATCGTATCCCAGCCCTAACTTCCCATTGAGCTGACTAGAATACTGGTCTGAAGTCGGAACCGTAAACGCCTTAGACACTGACTCGGTAGCCATCAGCGCGGTTAGAGTGGCGATCGCCACAGCTAGCCCCCTAGCGACATGTTTGATCTTCATGGAACCTCTTTGGTGGATGTCTGACATTCAACTCCCCTAGGCCAAGATAATATGCGGCATGAGTGCTGTTCAAGGCCAGATTTAGCCTTTTCGGTTGATCTTCTTCCGACCAAAACAGCCGCCCCAACACAAAGTTGGGTTTCTTGGGTTCATCCTCTTACTAAATTATCTCTACATCTAGGGACAAGTCGCCAGAAGTTCTACCTAGCTTAAGGAACATTCGCATAAATTTTCGGTGAATTTTCCTGATCGCACCTTTCTCGTCCAAAAGTGGGTTTGGAACTTAACGGAAGCCAATATAGAATTCAAGACAGCTTGGAAAACCTGTCAAATCGAAATCACCGGATTAATCATGGACGGAATCTGATTGATTTTTTAAATTTTCATCATGCAGCAAAAAATACTTAAGCCTTAGTTTTCGAATGATACACTTTCTCTACTAGAGCAAAGGCTATCGTTTTGTGTAAGTAAAAGTTGTGATGATCGCAGCTTAAAG
>JGI12048J13642_10284507_pt1 | contig 24314 bp, 20 predicted proteins | sample ElkSlonscriptome_16_FD_13642 | JGI IMG/M metagenome (IMG submission 13642)
CGCCGGTCCAGACCTGCCGCCATGCCTCAAACTCAGCTGGCCTGATCTGATAGCGCGCATAGTTTCCTTCGTGCAGGGCAAGAAGCTCGTTCTCGGCAACCTCGCGAAAACGCTCACAGTCGGCATCTCTTATGTTCTCTTTTGCGAAGTTAGTAATGTGAGCAGCGGATTCTTTGCGCCCTAAACCTCGTCGCACGATTTCTCCGACAACGGCGCGGATGGCTTGCCGATGTTGCAGCCGGAACGGATCGGGCTCACCCAGCGATTGCCGGACAGCCGCATACCGGGCCGCAGATCGTTCATAGGCCCAGATAAAAACGTCCTTCAAAAGTTCGATCCTGTTCAGCTCATACACGCCGAGAATAGCTTCGGTGTAGATGGAGCGCGGCACATCGGTAAAGGAAAGCGGCGCAAGGTTGCTCTTGATAAGTGGGATATTCGCCGCGATGCGCGAGACGCGCTTGTTCACATCATCAAAGGGCTGGAGGTAGGGCAGCTGCACCATGAAAAAGAATGCCTGCTCAAAGGGGTCTTCAATGGCACCGGTTGTTGCCAGAATCTGGTCAAAGCACTCCTCGATGAGCTGCGGCACTTCGAGAGGGTGAAATGCCGATTTCTCAATCCCGACGGCGATATGCCGCAACCTTCCGGCCGCTTTTTCATCTGGCAAAAGGTTGTTGGCCAGCATGGCGTGAAGATTCAGGATCGTATAACGGTTGAATCCGATCCCGTCGGCCTCACTGAGCAGGAATTCAATGGCGTCCTTGTGATTGAGGATCATCTGTGCTTCCAGGCGATCCCGCCCTTCAGCTTCCTCGCCAAACTCAATGAGCCGTCTGGTATCGAGAAGTGAATAGGTGTTGCCCTCCAGGCGACTGGAGTTCCAGGACAGGTCAATCAATAGCCGGTTCAGAATCTGCTTTGCATATGTTCCCGCCGGCTGTTCGGCGATTTGCGGCTTGCCCACCGTTGCCAGGTGCGCACGCTCTTTGTCTGTGAGATAGGCGCTGACATTTGGTCGGTAGGAGTCCAGGAAGTTACGGTTGTAGCCGGCCGGCTTGCGCGTCTCAAAGGGCTGGCTCAGATAGCCCCGGATCGCAGCGCTATTTTCGGAAAGAGGGACAATATCCCGCTCCTCTTCTGCGGTTACCGGTGTGGCGGCAACGCCTTCTCCGCGCCCTTTCGCAGGGAGACGGTATTTCGTCCATCGCCTCTGACCTTCCTTGGCGAGCCTTCCCTCCTCAACGAGTCGTTGCAACCGGTATTGGAGCGTGCGCCGCGGCAAGCCGGTCGGCAGAACCTCGGCGATTTCCTGGGCCGTGACCCCGTCCGGATGGCTGCGCACTATCTCCTCGATTGCCGCCAGGTCTTCTTCGGGTATGGGTTTGGCCACCAGTTGCTCCTTTGTTGCGCATAGAATCTATACGCAATTAAACCACCTCTATGCGCAGTTATCAAGCATATGCGCAATTAGGCCGCTCTATACGCAGGAAATAGCTGCGCATAGACTCTATACGCAAAGAAAACCCGCCACCAGAACGGTCGGCTGCATTTACGGTCGAAGAAATGTTCACCTGCCGCCACAACTCGGGCCGCTGCGAATCTCGAAAGAGGGCGCTTGAAATTCCAACACGCGGCCGGATCCCGCCGCTTCGCCGCGCTCAAGACCGAGCGGTCCCGGCATTGCTTGTCAGGCTTTTGCGACCTGCTTCGGCGAGCTTCCGCGATGCACCCACAGATAAAGAATCGGCACCACCAGCAAGGTCAGCAGAGTTGATGACGCGATGCCGCCGATGACGACGGTGGCCAGCGGACGCTGGACCTCGGCGCCGGTGCCGGTGTTCAGCGCCATGGGCACGAAGCCCAGGCTGGCCACCAGGGCGGTCATCAGCACCGGCCGCAGACGGGTCATCGCGCCTTCCATGACCGCATGTGCAAGGTCGCCGGTGCGCTGCCACAGGTCGCGGATGAAGGCGACCATCACCAGCCCGTTGAGCACCGCAATGCCCGACAGCGCGATGAACCCGACCGCCGCGGAGATCGACAGCGGCATGCCGCGAACCCACAGCGACAGCACGCCCCCGGTCAGCGCCAGCGGTACGCCGGTGAAGATGATCGCCGCGTCGCGGACCGAACCCAGCGCCAGCAACAGCATGCCGAAGATGATCGCCAGGGTCACCGGTACCACGAGGGCAAGCCGCTGGCCGGCCGATTCCAGCTGCTCGAAGGTGCCGCCGTAGTCGAGCCAGTAGCCGTCGGGCAGGTCGACATTTTCGTCGATGCGCTGTCGCGCTTCTTCGACGAAGCCGCCGAGATCACGATCCCGAACATTGACCATGGCCACCACCCGGCGCTTGCCGTTCTCGCGGCTGATCTGGGCCGGGGCAGGATTCAGCTCGACCCGCGCCACCTCGCCCAACGGCACGTAGCCGCCTTGCGGTAGCGGAACCGGCAGGTCGACCAGCCCCTCGGGGTCGCGTCGCCAGTCCTCGGGCAGGCGCACCATCAGCTTGAAGCGTCGATCGCCCTCGTAGATCAATCCCGCCTGCCGACCGCCGATGCCGGTCGCCACCAGGTCCTGAAGATCCTCGACGTTCAGCCCGTAGCGGGCCAGCGCTTCGCGCTCGGGCACGACGGCCAGCATCGGCAGGCCGCCGACCTGCTCGACGCTGGCGTCGGCGGCCCCGTCGATCCGTTGCACTTCGGCCAGGATCTCGTTGGCCGTATCCAATAGCGTGTCCAGATCATCGCCGAAGACCTTGATGGCGAGGTCGGCGCGGACCCCGGAGATCAGCGAATTGAACCGCATCTCGATGGGCTGGGTGAACTCGTAGTTGTTGCCCGGCAGCTGCGTGATCGCGGCTTCCAGTTCCTCGACCAGTTCGGCCTTGGGCTTGTCGGGATCCGGCCACGCCTCGCGCGGCTTGAGGATGACGAAGTTGTCGGCCACGCCGGGCGGCATGGGGTCGGTCGCGACCTCGGGTGTGCCGCTGCGGGCGAACACCTTGTCGACCTCGGGAAACGCCTGCAGCCGGGCTTCGATCGCCTTCTGCATTTCGATCGCCTGCTCCAGCCCGGTACCCGGAATGCGCATCGAATGCAGCGCGATGTCGCCTTCGTCGAGCTGCGGAATGAACTCGCGGCCCATGTTGTTGGCCAGCCAGGCCGAGACCAGCACCAGGCCGGCCGCGGTAGCCAGCACGATCACGCGCCAGCGCAGCGCCCACTCGAGGACCGGACGATAGACCGACTTCAGGCTCGCTATCAATCTATTCTCGCGTTCGCTCACCGGCCCGCGCATGAAGATTGCGACCGCGGCGGGCACGAAGGTGACGGAAAGCACCATGGCCGCGACCAGGGCCATGACCACGGTGGCCGCCATCGGGTGAAACATCTTGCCTTCGACACCGGTGAGCGTGAAGATCGGGATATAGACCAGCGTGATGATCGCCACGCCGAACAGGCTGGGACGGATCACTTCGGCCGTGGCATCAAAGACCAGCTGCATGCGCTCGCGAAGCGGCAGTACCGAACCGGCCTCGCGCTGGGCCTGCCCCAGCCGCCGCACGCAGTTCTCGACGATGATCACCGCACCATCGACGATCAGGCCGAAGTCCAGCGCACCCAGGCTCATCAGGTTGGCCGACACGCCGGCCTGCAGCATGCCGGTCAGAGTCGCCAGCATCGCCAGCGGGATGACCGCGGCGGTAATCAGCGCCGCCCGCACGTTGCCCAGCAGCGCAAACAGCACGACGACGACGAGCAAGGCGCCTTCGAGCAGGTTCGTGCGAACCGTGGCGATGGTCTTGTCGACCAGGCTGGTCCGGTCGTAGACCGCTTCGACCCTGACGCCGTCGGGCAGCGACGGCTTGACCGATTCGAGACGCTCGGCCACATCGCGCGCGACAACGCGCGAATTCTCGCCCTTGAGCATCATCACGTTGCCGAGCACGGTTTCCTTGCCGTCGCGCGTCGCCGCACCGGTTCGCAGTTCACGGCCGATCGCCACTTCCGCCACATCATCGACGCGGATGGGCACGCTGCCGTGGCGCGCCACGACGACCTGTCCGATCTCTTCGAGAGTCTGCAACTGGCCCGGCGAGCGAACCAGCAGACGTTGACCGTTGCGTTCGATAAAGCCCGCGCCGCGATTGCTGTTGTTGCGCTCCAGCGCCGTGACCACCTGTTCGAGCGTGACGCCGTGGCGCAGCAGCCGCGCCGGGTCCGGCGTGACGTGATACTGCTTGTCGAAACCGCCGATGGTGTTGATCTCGACCACGCCGGGCACCTGCGCCAGCTGCGGACGAATGATCCAGTCCTGCACCTCGCGCAGCGCCATGGCGTCCCAGGCCGACCCGTCCGGTCGGGTCGCGCCCGGTTCGGCCTCGACGGTATACATGAAGATTTCGCCCAGGCCGGTCGCGATCGGACCCATGATCGGTTCAAGACCGTTGGGCAGCACGCCCTTGATGCCGCTCAGACGCTCGTCGATCAGATTGCGCGCGAAGTAGATGTCGGTGCCCTCTTCGAACACGACGGTGACCTGCGACAGCCCGTAGCGCGACAGCGACCGCGTATAGGACAGATTGGGCAAGCCGTAGAGCGCGGTCTCGACCGGGAAGGTGATGCGCTGCTCGGCCTCCAGCGGCGAGTAGCCCGGCGCCTCGGTATTGATCTGTACCTGGACATTGGTGATATCGGGCACCGCGTCGATGGGCAGGTGGCGATAGCTCAAGACGCCCAGGCCGATCACCCCCAGCACAAGGCCCAGGATGAGGACGCGTCGCTCGATCGAGAAGCGGACGATTGAATCGATCATTGTCGGCTCCTCAGTGCTGGTGCCCGGCGCCGGACTTTTCGAGATCGGCCTTGATCAGGTAGCTGTTTTCGACCACGTAGACCTCCCCCGCCGACAGCCCGGCAAGCACTTCGGAGCGATCGCCGTCCCGGCGTCCGAGCTCGACCGGACGCGGTTCGAATCGGTCGCCGGATTGCACGAAGACCACGGTTTCGCCGTCGATTTGCTGCAGTGCCCGGTTGTCGACGACCAGCGGCACCTCGACGCGCTCGACCAGAATGCGTGCAACCACCCGGTCGCCGGGCAGCCAGATGCCGTCGGCATTGTCCACCCGCAGCCGGGCGATCGAAAACGGACCGTCGTCATCGGCCGGAACCAGGTGTTCGATGGTCGCTTCGGCTGAACGATGGTCGCTTTCGATGCGCGCGGACTGGTCCACGGCCACTTCGCCCCGCTGGCCGGGAAAGATCTTCAGCTCGGCCCACAGTGAGGTGCTGTCGAGGAGTACGAGCAGCGGCGCCTCGCCGGCCACTTCACCGGGATTGGCGTGGCGGTGCTGCACGACGCCGTCGATCGGCGCCCGCAGATCATAATCCTGCAGGCTCTGGTTCGATTCCACCGTGGCGAGCACCTGGCCGCGCGCGACGCGCTGACCGAGGTTGACGTTCACCGCGGTCACCAGACCGGGAAACCGGGCGTGAACCTCGGAGCGTTGCTCGGGGGCCGCGACGAGCGCTCCGAAAACGCGAAGCCGGCGTTCGATAATGCCGGCGGCCACCGGGCGGACCTCTATTCCCGCGCCAGCCGCCGTCTCCGGCGAAATATTGACGTGAGGCGCTTCGTCCTCATGCTCATCGTGGTGACCGTGGTGGTCGTCATGGGGCTGTTTTTCGGCCACCACTGGCATCGCCACTATCGTCACCATCGTCACCATCGTCACCATTGCCACAAAAGCGGCGAGCACAACGCAAACGCGCTTGTTTTCATTCGTTGATGCTGGTTTTGTCATCGGTATCACCGGGTCTGGTCAGGGTCGGGCCGAATCCAGGCGCTCGGCCAGGGAACGGGCGGTAAGCTGCTCGATGAGCGCCTGGTTGAGCCAGGTTTCGGCGGCCGCATCGACCCGCGCGCGACGCGCCTGGAGCAGTTCGCGCTGCGCCGAAATCCATTCGAGGTAGGTGTAGCGACCCTGCGCCCAGGCGGCCCGAGTCTGCTCCTGGGCTTCGGTGAGCGCGGGAATGACATCGGTCTGAAGTGTTTCAACCGCCCCGCTCGCCTGCTTGTGCGCCTGCCAGGCGCCGAACACGCGCGCGCGCAGCGCTGCAAGCGCCGACTCCGCTTCGGTGTCCACCACCTCGCGCGCGGCACGCGCCGACTGGACGTTGCCGCGGTTGCGCGAACCGGTGAAAAGCGGCAGCGACACGCCGAACTCCACTGCGGTGTCGTCCAGGCTTCGGTTGTAGCGCGTGCCCACACTCCAGCGGATGTCGGCGCTGGAGCGGCTGCGCGCCAGCGCCAACTCGGCATCGCGCAGGCGCGCCGTGCTGGCGAATCGTTCAATCGCCGGCGTCGCGGCCACCCGGCGATCGAGTCGCTCGAAGTCGGCCACCGGCGCGCTTCGGAACAGATCGCCGTCAAGACGATCGAAATCGGGCTGGATCTCGCCCCAGTACGCCGCAATTTCGGACAACCGGCCCGTGTGTTCGGCTTCGATGGCCGATACGTCCAGCCGCGCCCGGGCCAGTGCCGCCTCGGCGCGCAGTCGTTCCGCGGCCGGGGCAGCGCCGCGCTCGACGCGCTCGATTACCAGCGCTTGACTGGTTTGCGCCAGCTCGACCGCATCGCGCGCAATCGCCAGTTTTTCCTGCAGTGCCAGTGCGGCGATAAAGCGTTGGGTGACGTCGCCGAAGACATCCATCGCCCGCGCCTCGGCTTCGGCATCGAGCTGATCCAGCCGCGAATCGACGACACGTGTTCGCGTGCCGCGCTTGTCGCCGAGCTCGAACACCGACGACAGCGAAAGCGCGACCTCGGCGCCGTCGAACCCGGCAAGATCCCCGGTGCCGATCAGGCTCTCGGTCTGAAGACCCAGCTCGAATCCGGGCGCCTGGTCGGCTTGCTGGCGACGCCCGGCCAGCACATCCTCGCGCAATTCGAAAACGCGTAGTTCCGGGTTGCGCGCCTGAGTCCGTTCCAGAGCTTCGGCCAGCGTCAGGCCACTCTGGGCCCAGGCCGGAGCGATTAACACCCACAGGAATACGGTCATCGTGGCACGGCTCATGGCGCGGCACAATCGCCGGCGCGCTGATACTTGACTAGCACCCCGCAAGGGGGCGGATTCTCGGTCGATCATGGTTTGGGTCAACCCTGCTTGTGGAACGATTGCGCGAGCACGCTCGCGCCCGGATGCAGCAGGATCAGGCGATCGGGGGGCGGTTTATTGTCGAATGTATCCGCGACGACGGTTGTTGCAGGCAGGTCATCGACCAGCATGAGGCCGGAAGAACGCCGGCCGGGACCAGGTCAAGCAGAATGCTTTGCTGGTTACCCTGACAGCACAAGACGCAATCACACTGGGCCAGATCGCAGGGCTCGCGGCATTCTTCATCCACGGCAGTCTCCGCAATTTCTACGGCATGCGAATCCAGACCGAGGGCGCTTGATTGATGTGCGTCGGGCCCGCCGATAGTCGTGTCACCCGTCTCGTCCGCAGCAAGCCCCGGCATGCCCGGAAGGCTTTGCAAAAGCACGACGCAGGCCAGCAAAATCGGCAGACGTCGCTTGCAGTAATCGAAGCCGGGAATATTCATCGACGGGGCGGGAATGACAAGAATTGAAAGTAGTGTACCTCGTCAGCGATCCCGTGGATCGAGCGCATCACGCAGGCCGTCGCCCAGGAAGTTGAACGCGAACAGCGTGGCGGCGAGGAAGGTGGCCGGGAACAACAGCGACCAGGGGGCGGTTTCGAGTTCCTGAGCGCCTTCGTTGACCAGCGCGCCCCAGCTTGTCAACGGCTCCTGCACGCCCAAGCCGAGGAAGCTCAGGAAAGACTCGACCAGGATGACCTGCGGAATGGTCAGCGACACGTACACCACGACCACGCCGAGCAGGTTGGGAATGATATGGCGGGCGATGATCTGTCGCTCCGTCGCGCCGGACACGCGCGCGGCCTCGATGAAGGCCTTGTTTTTCAGAGACAGGGTCTGGCCTCTTACGATGCGCGCCATGTCGAGCCAGTTGACCGCGCCGATCGCGACGAATATGAGAAAGATATTGCGCCCGAACACGACCATCAGGAGAATCACGAAGAACATGAACGGCAATGCGTAGATCGCATCCACCGCGCGCATCATCCAGTTGTCGACTCGACCTCCGAGATAGCCGGCCACCGCGCCGTAGGTCACGCCGATGACCAGCGAGACCAGCGTGGCAATGATGCCGACCAGCAGCGAGATGCGCCCGCCGACCATCACGCGCTCGAACAGATCGCGGCCCAGCGCATCGGTGCCCATCACATGCCCTGTCTCCAGCGACGGCGGCGTGGAGTAATTGTCCCAGTCGGGTATTTCGTGGTCCCATGGGTTGAGCATCGGCCCGACCGTGACCAGAACCATGATCGAAAGAAGAATCACTGCGCCGGCCACCGCGGCCTTGTTGCGCTTGAGCCGGTGCCAGGCGTCGACGTAAAGCGAACGGCCCTTGACCGTGCGCCGGTCCATCGCCTGCTCGAAGACGTCGATCTTGCGCTCGGTGGCCTCAGCGGTCATATCGAATCCTCGGATCGAGCCAGGCATACACCAGATCGACCAGATAGTTGAGCACGATGATCAGCACACCGTAAAAGATGACGACGCCCATGACCAGCGTGTAATCGCGGTTGAGCGCGCCCTGCACGAAGTGACTGCCGATGCCGGGAATGGTAAAGATGCGCTCGATGACGACCGAGCCGGTCAGAATGGCCGCCGCAGCGGGACCGAGATAGGAAATCACCGGCAGCAGCGCGGGTTTCAATGCATGTCGCAGCAGCACCTCGTGCTCGGGCATGCCCTTGGCGCGGGCCGTGCGGATGAAGCTCGAGTGCAAGACCTCGATCATGGAGCCGCGGGTGATGCGCGCGACGTAGGCGATCATCGGCAGAGACAGCGCGATGGCGGGCAGCACCATACGTTCGAGCGAACCGTCCCAGCCGCCGGCCGGCAGCCAGCCGAGCAGGATCGCGAACACCAGGATGAGGATGGGCGCGGCGACGAAATTGGGAATGGAAATGCCGATCATCGCCACCGACATGGTCAAATAGTCTCCCGGCGAGTTCTGCTTGAGCGCAGCCCACACGCCGATGCCGACGCCGACGACGAACGCCAGGACCAGCGCAATGCCCCCAAGCGTGAACGACACCGGCGCGCCCTGGGCGATCAACTGGTTGACGCTCCAGTCGCGGTAGTGAAACGACGGACCGAAGTCGAACCGCGCGATGTCGCCGAGGTAGCGGAAGTACTGAACGATCAGCGGGTCGTCGAGCTGGTAGCGCGCTTCCAGATTGGCCTCGATTTCCGGCGGCAACGCCTTCTCCGAATCGAACGGCCCGCCGGGCGCGATGCGGATCAGGAAAAACGCGACCGTGATCAGGATCAGCAGCGTCGGAATGGCCGAAGCCAGGCGCTTGAGGGAATAGCTCAGCATGAGATCAACCCGAACTCTCCTCGACGAGCGTTTCATGCTCTGTGTTATCGCTGCCGATGCCAGTCGCCGTTTCGCTTTCCGCGTCTTCTGCTTGTTCGATTGAGGTTGCGGCCTCGGCCTCGGCGCGTGACTTGACGAAGTACATCTGGCGGCTGGGATGGAAGTCCATGACGTTGGGCGCCCATCCTTTCAACAGCGGACTGACCAGGCGCTTGGTGACGTAGGTGTAGACCGGCAGCACCACCTGGTCGGCCAGCAGCATCCGTTCGGCCTCGACCATGAGGTTGCGCCGACGGGCCGGGATGCGCTCGGTGGAAATCTGCTCTAGCAGCCGGTCGTAGCGCGGGTTGTCGTAGCCGGAATCGTTGCGCCTGTGCCTGGAATGAAAAAGTTCGAGAAACGTGAACGCGTCCTGGTAGTCGCCGATCCAGCCGGCGCGGAAGACTTCGGTGCGGCGCTTGAGCTGGCGATTCTGCAGGAACACGCGAAACTCCTCGTTGATCAGCCGCGTGCGCACGCCAAGCGTCTGCTTCCACATGGCCGCCACGGAGACGGCGATCTTGCGGTGGTTCTCCGAGGTGTTGTAGCGAAGTTCGACGCTCAGAGGATTGTTTTCATCATAGCCGGCTTCACGATAAAGATCGCGCGCCAATTCCTCGCGCTGGCCCTGGGTCATTTCGGCGTATTCGGGCAGCGGCGAAGTGAAATCCGGCAGGCCTTCGGGCACAAGGGTGAACGTCGGGATCTCGCCGAACTGCGTGACCTTGCCGGTGAGGATTTCACGATCGATCGCCAGGCTCAGGGCGCGGCGCAGCGGCAGATTGTCTTCGAACGGCGCCCGGGTCAGGTTGAATCCGAGATAGTAGGTACCGAACCACGGCGAGACCGACAAGGCCTGCGGCAAGTTGATGCTCAGCCATGCGAACAGATTGCTGGGCACCTGGTCGGTCCATTGAAGGTCGCCAACGCGGAATCGCTGAAATTCGGTGCTCTCGTCCTCGATGGGGTAATACACCACGCGTTCGATGATTACGTCGTCGGCCGAGTGATAGCCCGGGTTGCGATCCATCACGATTCGCGACCGCGGAACCCATTCCAGAAGCTGATAGGCGCCGTTCGAAACAAGATTCCCCGGCAGCACGAAATCATCGCCGTGCTCGGCCAGACTGGGCGCGTAAACCGGGTAGGTGGAGGCGTGCGTGAGCAGGCCGAGAAAGTACGGTGTGGGGTCGTCGAGACGGATCTGCACGGTGCGCTCGTTGAGCGCAACGACGCCGAGGTTCTCCGGCGGCTGATCCCCGGCCAGGATCGCCTGGGCGTTTTCAATCGGCAGCAGCATGCGGCCGTAGACCGAGGCGGTGTCCGGATCCACCGACCGGCGGAAGCTGAACACGAAATCGTCGGCAGTGACCGGCTCGTCGTTGGACCAGCGCCCGTCCTCGCGCAGGTAGAAGGTATAGATCATGCCGTCGCGGCTGATGTCCCAGCGCCCGGCCGCACCCGGCACGATGCGCCCGTCGGGCGCGGTGGTGGTCAGGCCCTCGAACAGATCACGCAGGATGTTGGCCGTGGGCACGCCCTCGGCGCGATGCGGGTCCAGCGTCTGTGGTTCCTCTCCGTTGCCGCGGTGCAGCGCCTGTCGCGCGGCCAGAATTTCGGGCGCCGGTCGGCCGAGATCGTCGAAGACGAGCGGCACCGGTTCGGCGAGCCGGATCGGCTGTTGCGGCGCCTGCGGCGCACCCGGGTTGTCGCAGCCTGAAACGAACAGCGCGCCTGTCAACCAAAGGGCCGGCAGCACGACAACGGAAAAGCGCCGACGCTGCCGTCGCATCGACAATCCCCGGGCTCTCGGCTCATCCATCTGAAAAGATGAATCGCCGGGAGTCTGTCCCCGGATCCGGACGTTTGCGGACGCATCATGAACCTGATCGCACCGGGATTCATTGCCGGAGGCCGCGCATCGGCGCGGCAGGGCTTTCGGCGAGATCATCGACGCGGTGAGATTCATTGATGACTAGTGTATCCATGCGAAGCCCATGGCGATAGGCGATAATCCGGTTTTTCGCCGCCGGCCTTATCCATGAGCGACTCTGAGCAAGCCTCCCCGACCGTGACCGATGTCAGACCGCTGGTGGAATACCTGGCCGCCGGCTGTCGACCGAAGGAAAACTGGCGAATCGGCACCGAGCACGAAAAATTCGGCTTCACGCTGGCCGATCGCAAGCCGCTGGCCTACGAGGGCGAAAACGGCATCGGCGTCCTGCTCGGCCGACTGGTCGAGCGCTTCGACTGGCAGCCTGAAACCGAAGACGGAAATATCATCGCGCTCAAGCGCGCCGGCTGCTCGATTACGCTGGAACCTGGCGGCCAGCTGGAACTGTCCGGCGACCTGCTGGAGAACCTCCACGAGACCTGCAACGAGGTCAACGCGCACCTGGCCGAAGTCAAGTCGATTGCCGAACCGATGGGGCTGGGTTTTCTCGGGCTCGGCTTCCATCCCACAGAAATGCGCGAAAACATTCCGTGGATGCCCAAGCAGCGTTACAGGATCATGCGCGCACACATGCCGCGCGTAGGCACCCTGGGACTGGATATGATGACGCGCACCTGTACGGTCCAGGTGAATCTCGATTTTTCCAGCGAGCAGGACATGGTCGACAAGTTCCGCGCGTCGCTGGCGTTACAACCGGTTGCCACTGCGCTGTTCGCCAATTCGCCGTTCTACGAGGGCAAGCCCAGCGGATACCTGAGCTATCGCAGCCACATCTGGACCGATACCGATTCCGAGCGCACCGGCCAGCTGCCGTTCGTGTTCGATCCCGGCTTTGGCTTCGAGCGCTACGCCGAATGGATGCTGGACGTGCCGATGTACTTCGTCCGCCGCAACGGCCGCTACATCGACGCCGCGGGGCAATCTTTTCGTGACTTCATGGCCGGCAAGCTGCCGGCGCTGCCGGGCGAATACCCGACCATGGCCGATTGGGAAGACCACCTCACCACAGCTTTCCCCGAGGTGAGGCTCAAGAAGTTTCTCGAAATGCGCGGGGCCGACGGCGGCCCGTGGAAGCGCCTTTGTGCGTTGCCGGCGCTTTGGGTCGGCGCGCTGTACGATTCGGCCAGCCTGGACGGCTGCCTGCAGCTGGTCAAGGATTGGACCCCGGAAGACCTGCACCGATTGCGCGGCGACGTCTCGCGCCTCGGACTCGATGCCGAAATCGGCGGCCGGCGCGTGCGCGACATCGCCGGCGACCTGCTCGCGCTGGCGCACAAGGGCCTGGCCGCCCGCCGGCGACTGAATGCCGCCGGCGACGACGAAACCGGTTTCCTGCAGCCGCTGCAGCGAATCGTGAAAACCGGTCTGACCCCGGCCGAAGTGCTGCTGGAGCGCTATGAGAGCGAATGGAACGGCAGCCTGGAGCCGCTGTTCAAAGAGCAAGCGTATTATTAGTTATTGCAACGAAATGCCTGCGGCATTCTCTGATCGCCATTGGCGGCACAGGTCCGCGATCGTTGCGACAAGCGGCTCCGCTTCGCGATTCCGGGCTGCAAGAGTCTAGAACGGCAGTTTCAGCGCCGGGTTGACCTTGAGCATGGCCTCGCGGAACATTGTCTGGATCCGCGCCAGGGCTTTCTTGTCGGTGCCTTCGAAGCGCACCACGAGCACCGGGGTAGTGTTGGACGCGCGCACGAGGCCGAAGCCGTCCTCGAAGTCGGCGCGCACGCCGTCGATGTTGTTGATTTCCGCACCTTCGAAATCGATCGACTTTGCGAACTGCTCGACAAACGGATGCGGCTCGCCCTCTTTCATCTCCACCTTGAGTTCAGGCGTGCTTTCGGCCTTGGGCAGCGAGGCCAGAATCTGGCCCGTTGCACGCGTATCGGCGGCCAGAATTTCCAGCAGCCGGCAAGCGGCGTACATCCCGTCGTCGAAGCCGTACCAGCGCTCGGCGAAGAAGAAGTGGCCGCTCATCTCGCCGGCAAGCGGGGCACGGTCGCGCTTGAGCTGCGCCTTGATGAACGAATGCCCGGTGCGCGCCATGACCGGCTTGCCGCCGGCATCCTCGATCTCGCCGGCCAGCAGGCTGGAGCACTTGACGTCGTAGATGATCGGCTGGCCCGGATTGCGCGACAGCACGTCGCGGGCAAACAGCATCATCAGCCGATCCGGATAGATGATCTCGCCGTCCGGCGACACGACGCCGAGGCGGTCGCCGTCGCCGTCGAAGGCCACGCCGACATCGGCGTTGAAGTTTCTGACACAAAGGCGCAAATCTTCCAGCGTCCTGGGGTCGCCCGGGTCCGGATGATGATTCGGGAAGGTGCCGTCAACCTCGGCGTAAAGCGGAATTACATCGGCGCCGATCGCTTCGAGCAGGCGCGGCGCGATGGCGCCGGCAATACCGTTGCCGCAGTCGGCGACCACCTTGAGCGGCTTTTCGAGCTGTATATCAGTGCCGATTCGATCGACGTACTGCACGGTGATGCTCTGCTGGCTTTCCTGGCCCTTGCCGGATGATAGGTCGCCTTCGACCAGCCGGGTATGCAGCGCCGTGATCCGGTCGCCGGCAAGCGTCTCGCCGCCCAGCACGATCTTGAAGCCGTTGTAGTCCGGCGGATTGTGGCTACCGGTGATCATGACGCCGGAGCCACCGCCCAGTTCCTGTGCTGCGTAATAGAGCACGGGCGTCGGTACCGCGCCAACATCGATGACGTCGACACCGGCCGCTACCAGACCGCGCGACAGGGCGGCCAGCATTTCGGCACCGGACAGGCGTCCGTCGCGCGCCACGGTCACGCGATTCAGGCTTTTGCTGCGCGCCTCCGAGCCGATCGCCCGGCCGATCGCCTCGGCAATTTCAGGGCTGAGGGTATCGCCGACCACGCCGCGTATGTCGTAGGCGCGGAATATCGAAGCCGGCGGCACCACAGGCGCGGACGGCACATCAGCTTCTGCGCTTTCAGGTGCCTGCTTGTCGACAGGTGTCTCGGCATCGTGGCCATCCTCTTCGACCAGCGAATGCAGCATTCGCCTCATCTCGAACTGGTCGTCGCCTTGCGCATCGGTATCTGACAGGAAATCATCGTCTTCGCCGGTGCCCGGGTGATCGCGGCTCTCGGTATCCTCGCGCGCCGGCGAACCGGCGTCCTCGCCGACTTCAGGCGCTTGCGGCTCTGGCTGCACCAAACGTTCACGGCCAGGCTCATCGTCAGGGATCACTGGCGCTTCCCCAAGAATGGGCGCATCATCAAATCCCGGGTCTTCGTCGTTATACTGCCGCACGGGTTTGCCGGCCCGCTCAGAGGGCTGCGAGTCCGGAGCTTCGCTCTTGCGGTCGCGGTCGGCTGATGACGGTTCTGGTGCCGCTTCCGGTTCCGAATCCGCCTGACGCTCGGCGGCTGCTTGTTTCTCCGGACCGCTGTTGGCGCGCAATTGTTCTTTTTGCCCTTCAGGCTGCTTTTCGCGCGGCTCGTCGGAAGGCGTCGTCTCATTTCGGATCACTAGTGCACCGGATCCGGCGCGGCGCGCAATCAGCACGCCCAGGATGGCCAGCAGAATCCCGATACTTATCACACCGATCAGTTGGCCCGTCGACATCGGACCGATGACCGATGAACGGAACCACGCGAGCTGCAGCAACGATCCTTCGACCGGAACCATTCCACTTGTTTGTCCGGATCGACCGCCGAATTCCTCCAGCGTCGTCGTCTCGCCGGCAAAGACCTGGACCAGACGCATCGCCTGCACCGATTGTGGCATCTCGATGCGGTTGGCCAGCACAGTCACCGGAAGCGTAACCAGAACGACCGGGCTGCGCGAGTCCTGTGCGTCCAGGCGTTCGGCAACCGCCAGGTATTCGTCGGGCGTTCCGGCGAAATGAACCTGCGCCGGCGCAGATCCCTCGCTACGCGCCTCGAGCATCATCTCCAGCGCGGCAAAAGCACCGCCGGGCAGGCTCGACAGGTCGATTTCCACCAGGTCTTGGCTTGCAACGACGATGCTCAGCACATTTCCTATGCCCTGGTCCCGAAGCGCCGCCACGAGTGCGTTTCGATCATTCTGGCCGTCTTCGCTGCTTGTCGCGTCGACGAATTGCTGGCTGGAAATTGCGGCCCGCAACGAAGCGATTCGTCCCTCGATCTGCTCGGCCTGGCGACGCACGTCATCGGCAGCCGCATCCAGGGCCATTCGGGCCTGCAGACTGTTCCAGACCAGGTAAGCGCCAAGAAGCACTATCGCCAGTCCGAAACCGATCAGCACCAGTCCCAGCAATCTCGGCAGTGCACGTCTGCCCTGCATTTTCATCCAGCCATGCTGCATGGTGTCAACGCTTCCTTGGATTCCGCTGGCGTCAGTGCGTGCCGGTGTGACCGAATCCACCGGCTGCGCGCGATGAATCACGAAATGCCTCGACCGGCTTGAGCCTGACCTGTACGACCGGCAGTATTACGAGTTGCGCGATTCGCTGTCCGGGATCAATCGTGATCGTCTCCTTCCCGCGGTTCCAGCACGGCATCTTGACCGGGCCCTGGTAATCGCTATCGATCAGACCGACCAGGTTGCCCAATACCAGTCCCTGCTTATAACCCAGCCCGGAACGCGGAAGCAATACCGCCGCCAGCGACGGATCCTGCAGGTGGATGGCCAGGCCCGACGGCACCAACGCCGTATCGCCCGGTTCGAGCGTGATCGGCGCATCGATCACGGCGCGCATATCCATGCCCGCCGACCCCTCGGTGGCGTAGTCGGGGAGCGGCCACTCGGTGCCGATTCGCGGATCAAGTATCCGCACTTCGAGCTCTCTCATTCGGGCTGACTCCCCTTGTTCGATTTCAATTGCCCGGCGATCACATCGACCAGACTGCGACCCAGATCGCGCTTGGAGGCCGAACCCAGGTCCCATTCCCGGTCGCGCGAATATACAACCAGCGAATTCTCGCAGGTGTCAAAACCGCAATCGTCGCCGACCTTGTTGGCCGCAACCAGGTCCAGATTCTTTGCCGCGAGCTTGCCGCGCGCGTTCCCGGCGACATCGCTGGTTTCGGCGGCGAAACCGACCACGAACGGTCTCGGCGACATACTGGCCACTTCCTTCACGATATCCGGATTCGGTACCAGCTCCAAAGCCATGCTCTCGCCGCTGCGCTTGATCTTCTGTTCGCTGCGCGACGCCGGACGGTAGTCTGCCACGGCGGCGACCGAAACGAAACCATCGGCCGGCAGTTGGTCCATCACGGCCTTTCGCATTTCCTCGGCGGTTCTGACATCGATTCTCCGAATCTCGCCGCGCGCCGACAGGTGGACAGGGCCTGCGATCAGCGTTACCGCGGCACCGGCATCGGCCAGCGCTTCGGCGACGGCGAAACCCATCTTGCCCGACGAGCGGTTACCTATGAAGCGCACCGGGTCCAGCGCTTCATAGGTGGGCCCGGCTGTGACCACGAAGCGTTTTCCCGCGAGACGGGCTTCTTTCGGGCCGTCGCCGTTCGAGCGGGGGCCCACTGTCCTGGAAGAGCGCTGCGGCAATCTCGTCGGGCGCCAGCATCCGGCCGTATCCTTCTTCACCGCAGGCCTGGCTGCCGGAATCCGGGCCCAGAATTTGCGCGCCTCGCTGTTGCAGCATCGCGATATTTTCGCGCACCGTCGGGTGATCCCACATCACGTGATTCATTGCCGGCGCCAACCATAACCCGGCGCGGCTTGCAAGAACGGTCGTGGTGAGCAGGTCGTCGGCCATCCCGTGGCTCAATCGCGCCAGCAGGTCGGCCGTGGCCGGCGCGATCACGATGTCTTCGGCCCAGCGGGCAAGTTCAATGTGACCCATGCCCGCCTCGGCTTCGGCGTCGAGCAGCGTTTCGTGCACGCGGTGCCCGCTGACCGCCTGCAGCGTAAGCGGCGTGATGAATTCCTTCGCGCCTCGAGTCATTGCGACGCGCACCGCACAACCGCGTTCGCGCAGCCGCCGAACCAGGTCGGGTGTCTTGTAGGCCGCAATGCCGGCCGATACGCCAACCAGCACGCGGCGCGCCTTGTCAGCCTGTTCCGGCGAAGAATGGCTCATTTTCCTACCCGAATCCGGGCAATTTGCCGATGGTGCGCCTGGGCATGTGAGGCCATGCTTTGCAGCCTGTCATCCATAATCAAGGAAAGAATTGTATGCGAATCAATGACTGGCCACTAGCCGAACGCCCGAGAGAAAGGTTGCTCGAACACGGCGCAGGCGCCCTCAGCGACGCAGAGCTGCTGGCGATCCTGCTGCGAATCGGCGCCCGCGGACGCTCCGCACTCGACCTGGCGCGCCACCTCATTTCCGAATTCGGCGGCCTCAGGAGCCTGCTGGAAGCCGACTGCGAAACGCTTTGCGCACAGCCCGGCCTCGGACCGGCGAAGTACGCGCAGATTCACGCAGCGCTCGAACTGGCCCGGCGCCAGCTCAAGGCCCGGCTGAACCGCGGCGAGGCGCTGACCAGCCCGGATGCGACCCGACGCTTTCTTGCCGCCGAGCTGCGCCATCGCCCGCACGAAGTATTCTGTGCGCTGCTGCTGGATACCCGCCACCGTGTGATCGCCTTCGAGGAACTGTTTGCCGGCACCATAGACGCCGCCCACGTGCATCCGCGCGTGGTCGTGGAAAAGGCGCTGGCGCGCAAGGCCGCCGCGATCATCATTGCCCACAACCACCCGTCCGGCGTCGCCGAACCCAGCCAGGCCGATCTTGCCATCACCAGGCGATTGCGCGACGCGCTCGGGCTCGTCGATATCCGGCTACTGGATCACTTTATCGTCGGGGACGGAGAAGTCGTATCACTGGCCGAGCGGGGGTTGGTATGAGGAGGGGTCGGTGGGCGGGAAGTTATAAATCGCCGGCTTCCGACTTCCGACAGATCATGCAACGCAAAACGCCGGGCGGGGCCCGGCGTCTTGAAATCTGTGCAACACGGCTGAAGCCGAGAAGCGGGCTCAGGAACGTAGCGAGCGCGTGGCTGGCGGTGGGCGCTGGAGCGCAGGAACCGCAATGCATGCCTTACTACATGAGGATTTCGAGCACCATCGGACGCCGCCAGGCGCCTGCGCAGTAGTTCCTGGGACGCTTTCTACTTGATCTTGGCTTCCTTGTACATCACATGCTTGCGCACGACCGGGTCGTACTTCTTGAACTCGAGCTTGTGCGGCGTGTTCTTTTTCTGCTTGTTGGTCGTGTAGTAGTGACCCGTCCCGGCTGAGGAGACGAGCTTGATCTTGTCGCGGGCGCTACCTGCCATGACGAATCTCCTTTAAATTTTCTGGCCGGACGCGCGCAGATCTGCGAGCACGACGTCTATGCCTTTCTTGTCGATGATGCGCATTCCCTTGGTGGAAAGACGCAGCTTGACCCAGCGGTTCTCGCTTTCGACCCAGAAGCGATGGCTGTGCAGATTCGGCAGTGAGCGCTTCTTGTTCCGGTTGTTGGCGTGGGAAACGTTGTTCCCGACCAGCGGGCGTTTGCCGGTTACCTGGCAGACTCTGGACATAACGGCGGTTCCAATTTGATGATTAGGATTACTGAAAACAGCTGGAGCAGCCGTTGTCCGGCTATTCCAAATCGAGCCCGTCTTTATAGCCGAAAATCGGGAAAAATGCAAGACGGACTCGAAAATTGTCATGATTTTCATAGGAGCGATCTCCAGGCCGCGATCAATAGTCCAGGACAGCCCCTGAACGGTCGGCGCCGGGAGGCGCCTACTTGATCATCAATCGCCCGGCGCCAGCAGCCGCTCGAGGTCCTGGGCCATCTGGGCCACGTCAAGGCTGTCGAGCAGCATCAGCCTCGGCTCCAGCGCGGCGTCGAACACGAAGATCGCCGAACTGTGGCTCACTTCGTAATTTCCGTCGGCGTCGGGCTTGTCGTAGCCGTAGGTGATGCGGTAGCGGCGGGTGAGCGCCTGGAGCTGCTTCTGGCTCCCCTTCATTCCCAGCATTCGGTCGCTGAAGGCTTCAGTGTACTCGTCAAGCTGCTCGGGGCCGTCGCGGGCCGGATCGACGCTGACGAATGCCAGCTGCAGGTCGTCGCCTAGAGGTTCGGGAAGCCGACGGCTTGCGGCCGCCAGGCGCGCCAGCGTCGTTGGACAGATATCGGGGCAGTGAGTAAAACCGAAATACATCGCCACCGGCCGGCCGGCAAACACGTCCTCGGTGACGCTGTTGCCGTTTTCGTCGGTGAGACTGAATTCCAGCGCCGGCATCAAGCCGGTAATGTTCTTGCCGTGCCAGCCCTCGTCGGTACATCCGGCGAGCAGCGCGACAAGTGCGACTGCCGTGGCGACAGAAATACGACCGGTGATCGGGCTCACTGCGAGGTCACCGGCACCACCGTGAACGCCACCGGCCAGTCGGGCGGATCGATGCCCTCGAATTCAAGAACGACCTCGACCTGGTCGCCGACTTCGAGAGCGACCTGCGGCTGCATCAGCATCAGGTGCAGGTCGCGCGGCTTGAACACGGCCGAATCACCGGGCAGAATCCGCACGCCGTCGCGCTGGTGCTCCATCCGGGCCTGTCCGTCACGCACGATGGTGCGATGAATCATCACGTTGCCGAACGCCGGCGAGGCTGCACGGATCAGCACGATGACGTCGTCGGAATGATTCCGGATTTCCATGTAGCCGGCCATCGGCCCGCCGCCCGGTACAAGACGCAAACGCGCGTTGTCAACCTCGATCGGCGATTCCGGCGCCATCTGCGCCACCCACCAGAGCGCCCCGGCGAGCAGGACCACCAATGCCACGATTGCACTTGCCAGTTTCATCTCAGTTCTTGCCTCGAATGGTAATTTTTCAATTCTAGTGGTCCTTCAATCATGTGCCGGTTCCTCAACTCGATCAAACCTGCCTGATTTTCTAATGCAATCAGAAGTATGTGACCTGGGGTTGCGTCTGCCTTTCCCTGCCCCGGTCTGAATACATCCAGAACCGCAGCACGATCAGCGCGCCGACAACGCTCATCATTGCGGCCGGAATCCACGTGATCAGCCCGCCCAGCTGTTGATCGGTGATCGGGGCCAAAGGCCACGCGCGTCCGCACACGGCGTAGACGTCGAACCAGACCTGGTCGGCGAACGTGATGCTTGCGCCTATGATGATCTGCGGCACCATCACCGCAGCCAGCAGTAGCACCCGCGTTCCGTAGCCCAGCCTGGGCGTGATGCCCGGTCGACCGCGGTCGAACATCAGCCACCAGAAAAGAAGCCCGTCCAGCGCCATCGACCAGTTCATCACCCAATACAGGGTTGAACTGAGCATCGCGTCGAAGTGAATCTCGGGCGTGAGCCAGAACGCGATCAGCCCGACGAACAGCAGGCAGGCAATGAACGGCTGCTGCAGGAATCTGTAGATGCCGACCCAGCCGGCCCTGAGCAGGTCCCGGCGCGCAAACCAGTCCTTGACGCCCCTGGGCAGACCGCGCGCGAGCACCGGTGCCGGCATGGCCAGCGCGATTAGAAACGGGGCCAGGTGATGCAGTACCAGATGCTGCCCGCGGTGGACGTAGAACATGTACTGCGACCAGTAATCGAAGCGTGTCTGGGTGACCAGATACATCAGTAAGACGCCGACCACGAAAGCCAGCACCGGCCCGGTGCCCGGCAGCTCGTCCGGCCGGCTCAGGCGCAGGCCGTTCCAGTACAGCAGCAATGCGCCCCAGATCGTCAGCTGGACAAGCCAGCTGAATTCCCAGGGCACGAAAAATGCGAGAAAATCGGTCACGGCACGCCGATAAGTCGAGGAGACGCAATTTTACCCGCATGACCGTCAAGGGCGGCGGATGCTCAGAGACGGCGCCGATACCGCATAATTGTTGACTTATACGGCCCCAAACCAAGGCATTCCAATGCCCGCAATGCATCCAGAACCACACCGTACTCATCTCGTGCCTTTCGACGGCAATTTCCAGCTGGCCGATTTTGCGACTTCGGCCAGCGAAATGCCTTCGAAGAAAGCGCTGAAAAAAGAACTGAATGACCTGGTCGAGGAACTGTACGACCTGCAGCGAGTGCTCTACGCCGACGGGCGCTACGCCGTGCTGGCGGTGTTCCAGGCAATGGACGCGGCGGGCAAGGATTCCACGATCCGAAAGGTATTTTCCGGCGTCAATCCGGCCGGGTTTCGGGTCGAGGCCTTCGGGGTGCCCAGCGAGCGCGAGCGCAAGCACGATTTCCTCTGGCGCTGCGCGCGGGCCCTGCCCGAGCGCGGCAAGATCGGCATCTTCAACCGCTCTCACTACGAGGAATGCCTGGTGGTGCGGGTGAAGCCCGAACTGCTGGCCGGGCAGAACCTGCCCAACGCAGACCTGGCCACGATCTGGGACGAGCGCCTGGAATCGATCCGACAGTGGGAGCATCATCTGGCGCGAAACGGAACGGTGATCGTCAAGTTCTGGCTGAACGTTTCAATGGAAGAACAGAAAAATCGGTTCATGCGCCGGCTCGACCGGGCCGACAAGCACTGGAAGTTCTCGGCCGCCGACCTGGACGACCGGGCGCGCTGGCCCGAATACATGAACGCCTACGAGGACGTACTGCGCCAGACCTCGCGGGCGTTTGCCCCCTGGTACGCCATCCCGGCCGATTCAAAGCCCTATATGCGCGTGGCTGTGGCACGCACTATGGTGCATACGCTGAACCAGCTCGATCTGACGTTTCCTGAAGTCTCGGAAGACCAGCGCCGGTCACTCGGGGCGTCGCGCAAAAAGCTGCTTTCGGCGGACTGACGCGACAGGACGCAGCCGACCCGAGCCCCGCTTACGCCCCGCCGCCCGAAATCGTCTGCCAGAACGCGTCAACGCAGATCGCACCCAGCTTGCGGCAGCGGCCCGGCGACCAGCCGATATCGGGCATCGGGTGGTTGGCGGCGTCCTTGAACGGCATTTCCAGCGTCATCGCAAGGCAGCCGAATGTCTCGGCGACGTAGTCGGTGCACTTTCTCAAGTCGGCCGATCCCGGCGCGTCGCGCTCGTAGCCGAATTCAGTCTGGAAGTCAGGGCTGATTCGGGCCAGCAACTTCTTGAACGCCTGAAGATCATTCTCCATCGCATCGTTCCAGCGCTCAACACCCTCACCGCCGGCGATGAAGTTGTAGGGAAGCGCCTCGTCGCCGTGCACGTCCAGCGCGATATCGACGCCGGTTGCATGCATTCTTTCGCGCACGTAGAAAACCTCCGGCGACGTCTCTCGATCCGGATCGCGCCAGGCACGGTTGAGGTTGACGCCATGGGCGTTGACGCGCAGGTGGCCGCGAACGCTGCCGTCCGGGTTCATGTTCGGCACCAGATAGATCACGGCGTGATCCAGCAGCGCGCGCGAAACGCCATCCTCCGGATCGAGCAGTCTTTCGAGAAAACCTTCGACCCACCACTCGGCCATGCTTTCGCCCGGATGCTGGCGCGCCGTAATCCAGATCCGCTTGCGCCCGGCAGTCTCTTCGCCGATCTTGAGCAGGGTCAGGGCTCTGCCATCCGGTGTCGGGCAAAGCACTTCGGAACACACCACGTCGGATGCAGACGCATCGGCAATCAGCCACTGGTGGCGCTCGTAGCTATAAGGCGCAAAGTAGGCGTAAAAAATTTGATCGGTCGGCGGCTCATGCGAAATCACCAGCTCATTGCCGTCAAACGCCGTCGGCACCCGGAACCAGGCCTCGCCGTCGATCGATGCCACGGCGTGGTAATCGCGAAATCCGTCCGGATAAGACATCTCGCCGGCGTTTTCGATCGTCACCGTACATTGCTTTCCGGCCGCGTTGGACAGCTGGAAATAGAACCACTGGGCGTGCTCGTCGCCGACGTCGCGCCTGATCTTCAGGCGAATATCCGATGCGTCTTCGGCTTTGACGATTTCGATGTTGCCGGCGTCGAACCGGCTGCTTATCTGGATCATGGGCGCTCCCGGTCGCATGTGCAAATGCGGTATCTGGATGGATTCCATTCTAACGTGGCGACGGCTTTCGATTTCAGCATCGACGTCGGAAGGCATTTCGCCGCAAGCTGATGAGGGGCGCTCGAGCGACGTTTCGACCTTTTTTAGTTCAACTTCAACTTCAACTTCAAATTCAACTTCATTTCGCCCCGCGCTGCGCGCTTGAGGGCGACCTACTTTTCACAAGCGCCTGAAAAGTAGGCAAAAGCGCTTTTTACAGGCGGCAGCGGGTTGCGGTGCGCGTCGATGGGACCGGTGGTTAGGTGTTTGATTTTAGTCTCGGTTGAAGATCTTTTTGTTCGTTCATCATGTCCCGCTTCGGCGCCCGGGTGACGCAGAGATCCGGGCTTCGATGCTTATCGGAGCGGGGTCGACTCGATCGTGCTCCGATAATGATCAAAGCCGGAATTCTTGACTCGCCCGGGAGCCAAAGACGAACACTTCGCTCGTACAAGAAGATCTCGAAACAAAGCCCGATGCCACACACCTAACCCCTACCCGCTCCGACCAGCACCGCCAACAGCTGCCGCCTGTAAAGCGCATTTTTGCTTACTTTTGTTGCAACCGACAAAAGTAAGTCGCCTGCAAGCGCGCAGCGCGTGACGAAATGGTTTTGAAGTTGAAGTTGAAGTTGAAGTTAAAGTTGAAATTAAAGCTGAAACCGAAAGCCGCCGGCAAGGCTTTCAAAAATCACGCCAACAATCGCCTCAACACCGACCGCAGTGCCAGCGGCCGGATCGGCTTGTGCAACAGCTCGCACCCGGCCTCGCGCGCGGCGTTGCGCAACTCGGCCGCATGGTCGGCGCTGATCAGCAGGGCGCGCGCTTCAATACCCGAGGCGCGCATTTGCCGCAGCAGATCCAGGCCGGTCACGCCGCCGTCGAGGTGGT
>JGI12048J13642_10059317_pt1 | contig 24310 bp, 22 predicted proteins | sample ElkSlonscriptome_16_FD_13642 | JGI IMG/M metagenome (IMG submission 13642)
TTACCATTTAGCCTATTTACTTGAAGTTTATATAAATAACACATAAAAATTGGGCTAAACTTGAAAACATTTTTAGAGGCTCGGTGAAATTGTCAAGCATGTTTAAAAAGATTGCTTTGAGTTAGAAAGTGTTCCCACATACAGAGCTTTCTGCTAAATCTGAAACATGCCCACCTGTATCAGTAGGTCGGCTTCATAAAATCATGTACTTGTATTCAGAAATAATGAAAGTATCAGGATATTTCCGGTTGCTTTGGATGCATATTGATGTGGGAGGCCTTTGAAGGCTTGCGTTGAAGGTCGTAGATATAGCTGGGCGATCGCCCTATTGCTCTTGAGCTGTCTCTAAATGCTCCGCAAGGTCGGACATCAAGTCGCGCTAGAAGATTTGAGGAGCATTCGTATAAGATTTCAAAATGTCCGTTACTCAGGCATTTTGAGTGTCTTGTACCGTTTCGCTGCCCAACTTCTAAGCAATAAACTCAACTCAACATGACCAACCAAACGCTGAATCTCTCTGATGAGCTATATCGCTACCTATGTTCCGTGTCGCTGCGTGAGCCAGAGGTGTTGCAGAAATTGCGGCAAGAGACTGCCTCTCAACCGATGAGTCAGATGCAGGTTGCCCCTGAGCAGGGGCAGCTGATGGCGTTGTTGGTGCAGCTGATGGGAGCAAAAAGAACTCTAGAAATTGGAGTGTTTACAGGGTATAGTGCTCTGGCTGTGGCTCTAGCGCTACCTGAGGATGGACAAATCATCGCTTGCGATGTGAGCGAAGAGTATACGGCGATCGCCCAACGCTATTGGCAGCAGGCCGGTGTCGCTCACAAAATAGACTTACGTCTCGCGCCAGCTCTTGATACTTTGGATCAGCTACTGGTAGACGGATACAGTGGCAGCTTCGACTTTGCTTTTATTGATGCGGATAAGTCGAACTATGACCACTATTATGAGCGATCGCTCCAACTGGTCAGAGTGGGGGGCTTGATCGCCATTGACAACGTTCTTTGGTCGGGACGCGTAGCCGATGCGCACACCCAAGATAATCGCACGCGAAAAATTCAGGCTCTTAATCAAAAAATCCATCAAGACAGCCGCGTGACACCGAGTCTTGTACCTATTGCTGATGGTTTGACATTGGCATTAAAGCGGTAATAATCGGATGCAACGTCATGATGTCTCTGGAAAGTAGTGATGCATCACAGCGTTGTAGGCTTGATTGACTTGTTGTGCATAGGCGGTGCTTCCTCCTTTGTCGGGATGAGCAGCCTTCATCGCGTCATGATAGGCACGCCTGACCCCTTCGATGGTGACGGGAGTAAAAGGACCGAGATTGAGAATGGCTCGATAGTCTTTCAGGGTAAAATCTGTCGCCGCCGCTCCATAGGAAGACTCACTGTAGCGATAGCTGCCCTGGTTTCGGGATTGGGTGACGATGGCTTGCAGAGCGAGAATGGCTTCTTCTTCCCATCCAAACATCTGAAAAATGTCGTGATCGATGTGTCTCAGGTTAGACCATAAGCTTCTGAGTTCAGGAAGCCACGAGCGTTCAAGGTTGTCAGCTAGCTGTTGCAGTGTTTCATAGGCAGTGAACCCACCGTGACGATAGACATAGTAAACGTCACCTGTTTTAGAATCAACGTGCTGTCCAAACTGTTGCAAAATGTCTGCCCCTTCATACCCGATGCCCGCCGGACTGTGAATCAGAATATGAAGTTGTTTGAGCGGTGGACAGAGATTCTGTGCCCATTCCAGTTCGCATAGAGATACCCAATCAGGAGTTTCCCAGAGGGGCGTTTCGGCATTGGCATCTCGATAGACAGAGCTGTAGCGCTCGTAATCGCCCACAGTTCCCCAGGTCTGCTCGATACGCTCTAGCCATTCGTCCTGAGACTGAGGAATGGGCAACTCTTCTTCACTGAGGCTGAGATCTTCGAGTTCATCAATGCGGTTGGTCAAATCAGCTAAATGACCTTGCACTTCCCCCAGCCGCAGCATCAGGGGATGCAGTGCCGCTGCTAAATTGTGGTGAATTTGGTGAGTCACATGATCTTTGAGGGGCTGCATCCACTCTTCAACCAGAGCTGCAGATAGGGAATTAATTGAATCTGGAGAACTTGCTGATGAAGGGTTTAGCGATCCTCCTTGGGGCGTGAGCGGTTGAACGTTTCTGTCAGAAACTTGGGTCATCCCGCTAGAGGGCTGGCGATCGCCCACCAATCCATCATTTTCGACCTGAACTTCAAACCAACGTTCTAGCTTATCTTCTAGGGTTTGCTGCTGTTCTAGAATTTTGTGAAGCAGAGGTTCGGGATAGATGTCAGTTCTTGCTGTTGGGTCAATCAGTGATAGCTGTTGATCTGGCTGGGTTCCGTCACTAGAAGCTTGGGGCTTTGCATAGAGAAAGCGATCGCCCCGCTCAGGCGCATAAATCAGCATGTCTGCTTCTGAACCTAAGGTTCCGTAGCGAAAAATTAAAGTTACTTTGCCTTTAGCATATTTGACGCTGTTGTTGACCCAGCGGTCGATTAGAGGTTTGCAAATGTCCACCAAACAATACTCTGTCGGAGTCTGGATGACGCGACATGTCGTTTTTGTAGCTTTGAGATAGCGATCAGTCAGGTAGATGATGGCATCTTCAACCTGAGCAGCGCCGAGATTAACTGTTGCCTTGAGAGACTTGGAGGACATGACTCCGAATCAGTATGCGAAAACCAGGTGAATTTGGAGAGTCTAAAGTTCAATCAGCTTGAGGTCAGCTTGAGGTCAGATGTTTTGGCATTGTTTGAAATCTGACGACAACCCCCTAGACCGAGGCTGGGAGTTTTGCGATAGGACTCTTCAGGAACCCAAACTTGAACCGTGCGATCGCCCCCTACCCAGTATAGATAGTCCGCATCCGCTCGATAATTTAATCCGACTCGAAGATTAGAGTAATCATCTTCACAGATTTCGAAGCCAAATCGGACGACAATTTGGGCGACTAAGCATTCTGGAGTGTCTGCATTTTCTCCAGAGATGTCTCGTTCTTGCCAGAATCGGTCGAGAAACTGATTTAGAATAGGCAGAACTTTCACTGGAGCGCCATTTCTGCTGGCGTAAATGACAGCAGGATTGTGCTCAACCACGATGTGACAGGGGATGACCATGATTTGGTGATTCCAGAGTGCAACTGACGTATTGTCACACTAAACCCAATCAAAATAACCGTTTAAGCTGAACAGAGTAGGAGACTGTCGCGTGAACGCATCTGAGCAGGCAAAAAGTGTGGATCTCGCCAGCAAAATTGCGGCGATCGTGAGTCAGTTCAAGGCTGAGTTTCCAGATGCAAAAGCCGATCTGAAACCTTGGGCCAATGACCAAGACACTCTCGAACTCGTTGATCCCCATTCTATAGATATCGGATTTCACCTCCCTGGATTTAGTCGTCGGTTTCAAAGCCGTAGTATTCTCGTGCAGATTCGCTTTCACACCGATCCGCTGATAGCAACTCGACGAGCGATTGGGACTGAAATTGCGGGATTCGACCACCGAGGCAAACAGTGGCAGCTTTCTACTGTGGTGGACTGGCAGGTCGAAGGCGAAAACACGCCTCAGCCAGAGATTCAAGAGAAGCTGCGACGGTTTTGCCGAACCACTTACGACTTGTTCAATGCCCTAGGGTCGGAGGACAGTCAGGCATAAGTAGGCGAGTAAAACGGAAATTTCGCACGAAAATTTCGCGGTGAATCGTTCCTTACAGACGTAGAATAAAGTCTTGGCGATCGCGTCTTTTTAGGAACGCCTGTTATGCAGTTTGGCCCTGGCTTTGTTTCTACGTTTCTCTATTACTTTGTGTGCACCTCTTTTGCTACGACCTTTGTCGCAGCGAAGGTGTTAAACATAGGGTTTTCCACAGGTTTTCCACAGCAAATTGGATTAATTCTCGGCCTATTTGCGGGTTCACTAGGCGGCTATTTTAATCGCACGACTTCATTTTCTGTCGCGTTTAGCGATCGCAAAGAATTCCTTCAATTATTGGAGAATACCCTGCAGGGCATGGGGTATAGCCAATCTTCTGAAGACGAGGATGGGGTACTGGTGTATGAGCGATCGCCCGTTCGCAAGTTATTCTCTGGCAAGATGTTTGTCAAGCTAGAGCAAGGTGAAGCAACCATCGCTAGCCGATTTATCCACACCTCCAAAATTCGTCGCCAATTGCAATAAAACGACCCGGATGACAATGGTTGTCAGCTCGATTCTGTGCATCCAAGCTTGCCCCCTCTCACCTGAGGATTGGAAGAGTGGGTGAATGTCCTCTTGACCTGGGATGGAACTTATTGTCCAGTAGCATGTGGAGAGTGATGATTTCTGATTGTAAGATTGGTTATTTCACTCATGTAGATTCGTGCTGCCGTCATTAGCTCAAGAGCAAACTGGCTTTGAAGGCGCGATATTTATGAAGGCATGGAGATTTAAGCGTAGGTAACGGAATGCCCCGACTCGTCCTGGTTGTCAAAAGCGATACTTTTTTTAAGCTGCGGACGCAGCCCTCATCAAAGCTCAATGACAATGAGAAAGTGTTTGTCGAAGCTGGTAAGTCATTTGAGCTTCAGTCCTATGCCTATGCCGATCCGATTGTGGGCGACTTTAACGGTCATATTAAGGTTGCCCTGCGTGACACGACTCTCCAAGGATTTAACACCTGGTTCATCTATAGCCTTCACGCTCAAGTAGAGCTAGATGGCCTTGTCGTTTATCCCTATGAAGACCAGGAAACGATTTCGGTGCTGTGGGTGACCCAAGATACAGTGTTTAAGCGCCGTCCAGTGCAATCTTCCATGCTTCCTCCGTCAGAGCTATACGCGGTTTCCCGTGGGCAAAAGCTGTTCCTTCACTCTTATGCCTATGCTGACAATCAAGGTGATTTTGCTAGCCACATGAAAATTGCGATTCGCTATGAGCAAGACTATCTCAGGGATCTTAGTACCTGGTTTGTCTACGATCGCCATGGCTACGTTGAGTATGACGGACAAGTTGTTTATCCTCCTGAAGATCCCAACATTCCCGTCTTGCGGGTGACACAAGATACAGTATTCAAGCGACGACCTCTACAGTCTTCGATGCTCCCCGCCGACGAACTTTATCGAGTTCCGAAAGGCTCAACTTGGAAACTCGCTTCTTATGCCTATCGGGATTCAACGGGCAATAATTTTTTCAACCATGTGAAGTTTGCGCTGAAGTATCCCAAGGATGAAATCAACGGGTTTAACACTTGGTACGCATACGATCGCCACATTCAGATAGAAGTTGCCGGGAAGGTAGTCTATCCCTTGCCAGTGACTCCTTCTCCTCCACCGGGCCCCACCTATTCTGGTATTCCCTTCAAGCTACCCGGTAATGTCAGCACCTTTTATACTGACCAGCCCATCATTGCGAATGGGAGCTTTACATGGGGAGAGGCGACCAAAAATGCCACGCGTATTCCAGAAACGGAAGCGATTGTTAGCAACATTCTGGCCCTGGCGCGAGAGCTGCAAAAGGCACGGAATCAGCTCAATCGACCCTTTCAGGTGAATTCTTGGTATCGACCACCAGCGGTAAATGCGGCGGTGGGCGGTGCGAGTCGCAGCTACCATCTGACCGGGAGAGCCGCTGATTTAGAAGTGTCTGGCTACAGCGGTCGCCAGGTGGCAAATTCGCTATTTGGCTGGTGGCCAGGCGGAATTGGCATCTACAGCAATTTGCCCAACGTTGTGCATCTAGATATCGGCCCTCGTCGAACATGGGGACTCTAAATTTTGCCTGAATATTGCATTTTCTTGCAATTGAACATCGCATTTCTTCGCAATCTGTAGTGAGTGCTAAGCCATTCCATTGAACTGGCACAGCAGCCTCAAAGCCATCATGTGACGACGCTTACTGTGGAAAAGTGTGTTGTACGTCGCGGTTTAATTTTTATTGAAATTGGTGATTTATGTCGCTACAGACTCGTGAGAGAGCGACTAGAATCTAAGCAACATTATTGAGTTCGCTTTGGGTACTAGCGCTCATTGTTCCTTTCCAGATCTTGTTTGCCTTATTCATGGACAATGGCTCTCTGTCTCTGTAGAGACCATCTGATGCCATCTCATCAATCCACGCTGCATTGGTATATTTCATGAGCAAATTCTTCGTCATGCCAACGTCTGTCCAAAAGTTCTTAGCCTACGGGGCGATCGCCACTACGAGTGCAGTTCTGTCGTTCGTTGCTCCAGTTCCTCATCTTTTGGGGCAAGCAGCGCTGCAGGATAGTCCCAAAGCGATGCTTGACGAAGCGTGGCAGCTGGTTAATCGAGAGTATGTTGACGAAACGTTTAACCAGAACGATTGGCAGGTTGTGCGGCAAGACTTGCTCAGCCGTGAGTATGCTGACCTTGACGAAGCCTATGAGGCTCTCAGAGCATCCCTCGATCTGCTCGATGATCCTTACACGCGGTTTATGACGCCTGCGGAGTTTCAAGAGCTAACGAATCAAACCTCAGGCGAATTTTCAGGGGTGGGATTGCGGCTCAAGGTGGATGAGGGCACGCGAGATTTGGTCGTTGTGGAGCCGATGGCCAATTCGCCAGCGTTGGAAGCTGGACTTCTGGCGGGCGATCGCATTCTAGCTATCGAAGGTGAATCGACTGAAGGCATGTCAGTCGGCGACGCGGCTCGCCTGATTCGAGGTGATGCGGGTAGCCAAGTGACGTTAAATATTAGTCGAAGTGCGATCGCAGAACCGTTTGATGTGCCATTGACCCGTGCTCGGTTGGAAGTGCCAGCCGTGTTTTCTCATGTGCGAGACGAATTTGACACCCGCGTTGGCTACATTCGTCTGACTGAGTTTAGTGCCCACTCTGGCGAACAAATGCAAGCGGCAATCGAAGATTTGCTTGAGCAAGAGGTAGAGGCTTTCGTGCTCGACCTCCGAGGAAATCCAGGCGGACTGCTTCAGGCTAGTATTGATATCTCCCGGATGTGGCTCAGTGATGGTTCAATCGTGCAGACTCTTGACCGAGACGAATCTAGCGACTTAGTAGCAGCCAATCATTCTGCACTCACTGATTTGCCTCTTGCTGTTCTCGTTGATGGAAACTCCGCAAGTTCAAGCGAGATTTTGACTGGGGCTTTGATGGATAATGAGCGGTCTGTCACTGTTGGCACACAAACTTTTGGGAAGGCTCTCGTTCAGGCGGTTCATTCCCTTTCCGATGGTTCGGGATTGGCGATTACAGTTGCCCACTATTACACGCCTAATGGCACCGATATCAGTCATACGGGCATCACTCCTGATATTGAGCTAGAGCTATCGCTGGAAGATCGTCGTCGATTGTCCGCTCAACCTGGCATGCGGGGAACATTAGCCGATCCTCACTATCAACAAGCGTTATCCGCTTTGCGTCCTGCGATCTTGGCAGACCGCAGCAATTCTGAACTATCTCGTTCTTTTGACTTCCACACGCGATAAATCAAGAACTCTCTCTGTCGTTGAAAGAGTCTTCCGAGTAGATCTTGCCGAGCTGCTACGAGATTTTTTGGTCTCGTGCGCGGCTTGCTAACCCTCAGATTGAGTAGTATCGGATTCAGCATGAAGAACGGGGAAGAGTCACTGCGACTGTCCCCCGTTTTTGTTTTATCATCCTGAGCGTTAGCAGCGTAGTCTGCGCTAAATTTTTCTGATCCTTAGGATTTGGTGAAGCCAAGGCCGTATTGTTCCGCATAACGCTGCATAAAGCGCATGAACCGTTCCCACTCTTCGACACTCTTGATGACGTAAACGGCTTCAAGAGCTTCAGGCTTTCCGTTGACGAATTTTGCTTTCACCTCTCGGGTCGAAAGCTCGCCCTCTTCGTCAATCAGATACATGCCCGTAATCTCGTCAGCAGATTCTTCGCCTAGCGCTTTCGGCTGCTCGAAATAAAATGTTGCAGTGCCATTGGTTCCATCTTTAGAGCGAGTCATTCGCACGTCAGGGACTGCGTCTTCTGTAATACCTCTGGAAAACTGAATCTCAACCATATTCGATCCATAACAAGCTGTAACGACATTCCTTCATCATCCCACGTTGACAGAACTTCCGCAGGTGCTTTGTTGGGGAATACGCGAAGGCGATCGCTCTCTTTGAGAGAGGCCAACAGGTAGAGGAATCTTAGGGTGAAATGTAGCGTTGAATGTAGTTGAGTAGTCCTTGAGCAATTGCCTCTCCCCATCGTCGAGCAATGGTTTCGATATAGATAGGACGCTGCTGTCGCAACAATGCTGAACTTGGGGAAAATTGAATTTTGGCTAGGGGGTAGGGGGTTGAAGGCTTGGAGATGGCAGGGTCTGTAACCTCAACGTCTCTTGGCTGCAGGTCAGTCCGCTCAACTAACTGCCAGTGAAGAGCTTCAGCTAAAGCGACAGGCGCAGAGGTAGGAGTGAAATTCGACGCTGATCCATTCTTAGAGATAGAGCCATGAGAAATCTGCCAAGTCGTCTCAGACTTATCGGCGTCGCTCTGCACCACAATTAGCATTGCAATATCTGGATGGGTCGTCTCCATAAGTTCTGTCAAGGTATCTTCCACCGATTGATCAGTGTCAGCCGAAAGTTGAGAAGTCTCTATTCCTTGTCGTTTGAGAAATTTAGCAACCGCCTTGGCGATCGCCTCAGAACACTGTTGAAGCTGATATTGGGTCGGTTCTGGTTCCGGCGGATCTTGTTGTTTGTCTTGCCGTTTTGTCTGAATAGCTGTGGCGATCGCGACGACAACTGGTTTGGGTGTAATGGCCGGGAGAGTCAATTGCTCTAGGCGAGCCGATGTTGAAGAGCGTGTCGCTGTATCGCGCTTGGCCAGAGTCGCTGTGCGCGCTGATGCTGACTTAGGTTCTTGCACAACAGTCTGGGCAGAGTCTCCAGACGACAAGAGAGATGAGGCGGCAACAGATGTTTTGCGTGAGGATTGCGATCCCAGCGCTTCACTGTTGGACGGAGAGGCGATCGCCTCCGCTCGACGTTGGTAAACCAAGACTTGATAGAGGCAGGCCGCTACTTCACCTCGGGTTGCGGCCTTAGTCCAATCCCGCTCATTCTCAAGATCAGTTAAAGGAGCGGGCAGTTGCATTCCCATCTGATTGAGATTGGCGATCGCTTGCTTCGGGTTTGCAAGAGAGTGAGTCTGCGCTGATGCATCTGGGTCGGTTTCTTCGGGAGGCATCGTCACTGCTAGTCCAGACGCCAAAGAGATCAACAGCTCAGCGCGAGTGAGCGACGCATCGGGTTGAACGCGACCATCGGTTGTTCGAGACAAGACGTTTCCTGCAACTAAGCGCTGAAAAGCAAGAAACGCCCAATGGGTAGACGGCAAATCGGTAAACGTATCAGGAAGGGTCAAGCCTGAATCCGCGAATAACGCGGATGATAGACCTAGAGTTTGGTCAAGCCACACCGCATATTGGGCTCGACGAACTGGAGCGTCGGGATGAAATGTCCCGTCTGAAAATCCGCCAACGTAACCCTGGCTCGCAATCCCTTGAATATAGGGGGCTTCCCACTGACTACTGATGTCCGAGAAAGCGGCACTTGCAGTGCTGGGGATGATGACATAAGGCGATGGAATTGGAGGAGCCTCTCCCATCACAACTAAAGCCTGGTAAAGAATAGCGGCAGTTTCTGCTCGACTTGCAGGCACAGACGGCTCCAGCAGACTGGGATTGGGATAATTTACAACGAGCTGCTTTTGAGTGGCGATCGCCACCGCTCCCACTGCGTAGCTAGGAATTTCTGCCCGATCTTGATAGACCTCTAATTCGCTACTGCTTCCACCTTGAAGAGACAGTCCGTTAACCAACGATAGAAGAATTTGCAGTCGGGTCAAGGGTTCCTGCGGTCGAAATGTTCCGTCTGGAAATCCAGCAATGAATCCCATCTGTGCTGCCCTGAGGATGGCGGGGGCAGCCCAAAACGAACTGGGCACATCTGAGAAGCCGTTGCTCAGGCGACGGTTGGGTTGTGAAAACGTTTTGGCAAGTAACGCGGCATATTCAGCACGGGTCAAGTTGGCTTCTGGACGGAAAGAACCATCTGGAAAGCCGCGAATGAAATCTCGATCGGCTAGAGCTTCAATAAAGGAACGCGCCCAGTGACGGGTGACATCGGGAAACGTAGACGGTGATGTCGGTGGACTGCTAGGAGGATAGCTAGGAGGATTGGGCGGAGGCGGAGGATTGGAACCACCGGGCGATCGCTCTACAGCGGGCGGCACAATACTGGCAACGTATTGCACAAGGCCAGAAACCTTGACCGGATTGATTTGATTACCAGATGTAGGGAGTGGTATCGAGGTTTGGTTGCGAATGTCGAAGCCACGACTGTCTTCAAACACGTTGCGCCCAGCTTCTTCGCGATCGCCCAAATCAGGTTGAGCACTGTTGAGTACGGCTAGACCATCGCCCTGGCTCCGAGCGATGAGGTTGTCTCGCAAAACTGGACGAGCTGATCGAGAAATCACCAGCCCTGAGCGATTATCCAGAAAACGGTTGTCGATGATCAGGGGGGCAGATTGATCGCTAATCGCCATGCCGTAGCCTGTATTTTGAAACTGGTTGTGACGCAATTCTCCTTTTGCCTGTCGAGCGACAAATACCCCACTGGCTGCATTGGCTTGAATCATGCAGTGATGAATCAGCGGCGCGGATTGACCGAGAATAAAGACTCCTTCCCGCCGACAAGACACGAGAGTGCAGTAGGCGATTGTCGGAGAGGCAGACTCGATCCAGACCCCTGAACCCCGTTCAACCGGATTGGTGATGGTTACACCTTGAAGATCGCACGAACTTTCGAGGACAACAGTAGCCCACTGAGAGCCAAATTCAGAGCTGCGAAACGCTCCCCCTCCATAGATTTTGACGTTGCGCCCACGGTTCGTTGCGTTTCCTGTTACGACAACGTCAGCAGGAATTCGAATGGGAAAGCTTTCTCCGCTATTGGCATTGTAGTCTCCTGGCTGAAGCTGAATACGTGAACCCGCTTCTATTCGGCGTAGAGCGTAGGTCAAGGTTCTCAGAGGCGCGTTGGATTGCCCGCTGTTTTGATTATTGCCGCGCAAAGGATCAACATATACTGTTGCCATTGGAAACACTGTGGCCGCTTACTGCGTAGGGTATAGATGTCCCGACAATTGTATAGCGATTCTGTAAACGATTCGCGTCAAGCTAGATCCAAGTGGACTTGGAGACGGTTGTTAGTTAGGCAAATCTATTTGTTCAGCAATGATGTTTGTTCAGCAATGAGACGTTTGATGTCGAGCAGTGGAGATAAGTCAGAATAGGAAGTAGTGCACCGAATGCTGGAGAAAACGCAAAAATGAGTGGAGAGATTGCAGTTGTTCTAGGCGTCAATGTGGTGTTGTCGCTGCTGTGTTGGTCGTTGGTGTGGCGCTTGCGCGCGATTGAACGTCAAATTGTACAGTGGGCTAAAGACCTTGATAGTGCAGAATCCCAGAGCCGCGAACTGCTGAACGATGTTCCTGAAATGATTACCTCAGGCGTGATGGAACTACGGTCTACTCAGCAAAGAGCGCAGCAACTCTATCAACAGGTGCGACTGGCGATCGCCCGTTTGCAAACGCTTCGAAAAGTGCTAAACGTGGCTGGAACTGTGTTGATGTGGAGGCGATCGCGCAAATCCTTCTCGAAATCCTAATATGTGTGAGATGTTGACATCAAATCTTCAACTGAGTTCCTGTCAAAGGGAGCTAATCTGCAAACAGCAGGTCATATTCGATTAATGGTTTCATACTAGATTTAGAGAGACTCAGGCGCTCAAAAGTTCAAGCAACTTGAGCTATGGCCTAAATCCCCAGAGTCGATACTTATTGAAAATAGTTAGCGCTTGTCATTATTGAGTAATTATTGAACTCACACCCACTACGGATAAGAAAGAACGATGGCAGACAATCAATCAAACGGTTCCGGATTTCTCGTCGGAGGGTTTCTTCTCGGTGCTGCGGTAGGAACGGTAACTGGGCTACTCGTCGCGCCCAAAACAGGCCGCGAAACTCGCCGTGTTTTGAAGAAGTCTGCCAATGCCTTACCCGAACTTGCGGAAGACTTGTCTTCTAACGTCCAGGTACAGGCCGATCGGCTATCAAATTCTGCGGTAAAAAACTGGGAAGGAACCTTGGAGCGTCTGCGACGAGCGATCGCCGCTGGCACAGAAGCCGGTCAACAAGAGCGTCAACGTCTTGAAAGACTGACGAATGAGATGCCCTCAAATCAAGTTGAAAGGCAATCCACTCACTCTGAGTCGTAATTCTCGTTTTTCCTTTGAAGGTTTGCTTTTGAAGGGTTGATATTTGCAGCCCTAGGTCGTCCACGCATTCATCTGGATAATTCATGTTGGCGAATGATCCGCTTCTCTGGTTAGGTGTCTCAACGGCTTTGTTGGCCGTCAGTGCGGCGGCTGTGGTTTTGGTATCGATTCCAGTGATCCTGAAGTTCTCAAAGACGGCGCAAAGTGCTGAAAGACTGTTGGAAACTCTGAATCAAGAACTTCCCGCAACGTTAGAGGCTCTGCGCTCTACTGGAGAAGAACTGGCGAACTTGACTGAAGAATTAGGGGATGGCGTAGAGAGTGCAAAATCTATCGTCAATCGGGTCGATGTAGGGATGGACTACGCTGAGCAGCAATGGCAGCAGGCTCAAATTATCTCAAAGAGTGCGGTCACTGGCGTTCGTACCGCTTGGTCAGCGTTGATCTCATCCCGAAAGTCTAGTCAATCCCAACCTGAAGCTTCAGAGTTGGATGATCAAGTTGTCCAACGTTCTCAATCACCGCTGCCAAAATCGCAGACGATCGCACAATCTCACTTAGTTGACTCAGAATCTCTATCTTCCGCCTCCGAGGGTTCTGTGCAAGCCGACTATGCTCCGAACGCCCAAAATGTATCGACTCCTGACCAAGCCAAATCTTTTCCTAATCCTCAACAGTAAGATTCTGAACACAATATCCTGTGATTTCTTGCCCCAGACTTAGTCTGAGGGACATTTGTGCTTTGATGCTGAGCGCGAAGGCAATTGATTCGAGGTTTCCTGAGAGGCGATCGCTTCAATTTTCTTAGATATCGACGGTTAGATTAATATCCCAATCTTCGAAAGAAATTCCAGAATATTCTCTGAACCTCTTTTGATATAGGCGTTGTAACTTTTGCTCATATAAGGATCTGGACTCTGAAGATGCCGTGAAACAACAAGAAACCTCGCAGCTCTTCTGTAAGCCAAAAAAATTAGATTTATGTAAACAAGTGTAAAGCGTTGTATCATTATTAAAAATAATTGTATCGAGCACGCACTAATTCAAGACCCGAATCAAATTCAAGACGAGTGGCGACATTTCATATGGCTTGTTTTTTTAGGCAAGCCCAGGCTATGTCGCAGCTCAATTCGTTTCAAATACGCACTTCAACCGTTGTCAGGCTATCTGATAGGTTCACACTGTCTAACTAGCAGGTGCGAAGAGAAGGCGAGAAAAGGTCTGATACTGCGCTGCTTTAACAACTGAGCCGTGCCGAGGTTGAATTCATCAATGCTTAATCGTTCGCTAGCATCTCAAGCAGTTCGCTGCTGTGTCGCTTTTCTGTCAGCCCTAATTCTGTTGGGATTTGCCCAGCCTGCTCAAGCGTTCAACAATCCTGAGTTGTTGCCCGATGAGCCTACGTCTGTGATTGACTTGGCCAATTCACTTGCGAGCGTGCAACAAATACAGCTAGACCAATCGTTGCAGGATTTTGAAGACGAGACAGGTTGGAAGCTTCGGGTTTTGACCCAGTATGAGCAAACGCCTGGGCGAGCCGTGAAGGAATTTTGGGGATTGGACGAGCGTAGCGTTATGCTGATCGCTGATCCCAGAGGTGGAAACTTGCTGAACTTTAGCGTGGGTGATGCGATTTACGCAATGCTACCGCGTACCTTTTGGATTGAGTTGCAGACGCGATACGGGAATCAGTTCTTCGTTCGAGACAACGGTGAAGATGGAGCGATTACTCAAGCTTTAGAATCTATTGAAGTTTGTCTCCGGCGTGGTGGATGTAACGTTGTTCCAGGGCTACCTCAGGAACAGTGGGTTCTGACTCTGATCACCTCTATTGTGGGTGGAGTCGTCTGTGGGTTTGCATCCCATCCCAGGAAAGAAGGTCAGGCGATCGCCTGGCAATGGATTCTCATTTTTTCTCCACTGTGGGGGATTTTGTTTATCGCTTTTGGAATAGGGCCTGTCGTCACTCGTACCTCAGACTGGATTCCGCTGACACGGAACATCGCAGGCTTTTTGATTGGGGCGATCGCAGCCTATTTGGTGCCGCTTCTCAAAGATTCCTCTGAACCAGAAGGTGAGATGTAAGAGACACTCGTTCCGGATATCAAGCGATTGCTCGCTGATAGCGATAGTCTCGTTGGCTATCCGGAACGAATATCAGGTTTGGCTACTTTTTCTGAGCGAATCATCGAAATAGATACAGAGATTGGCTTGGCTCAGAGAAATAGAACGCGACGAACTCAATAGCGATCGGTGGTGCTCACTGAAGCCAGGTCAGGGACTAATTCTAGATACTTCTGGTTTATTGCTCCTTTGCTGGGAACGTTCTTTGAAATTCTTCAATGAGGTCATCTAGTTCTTCCAGCGCCTGATTGACATCAATGCGCAAGGTTCCTAAGTCAGGCTGTTCTAATAACTGCAGCAACGTTTCCCGCTTGCTTTCGATAACTCTGACTCGTTCTTGAATATTGGTTGGTTCCATACTACCTGTCTGCTTAACTTCTCTTACATTAATATGACTCGTTTGAGTTGAGTATGGCGATCGCCTAATGAAGATCATGGTCAGCAGTCAAGTTTAACGCTTTTTCTTCGCTTAGTAGCCCTCAATCGGGTCACCATGCTAGCCACTCCAACGTTCGTGTCAGTTTTGGTATAAGTTGTTTCTATACTTTTGGATGCATTCATTATGCTGCGCAAAACCTCTCTAGGCTCGTTAGGATTAGTCGTAGGCGGAATCCTAACCGTTGTTGGCTTCGTGGCATATTTCACGGACAACCCAACGCTAAATCTGGCTGGTTTTTTCTATGGTATTCCCGTACTACTTGGAGGCTTTGCTCTGAAAGCGGCTGAGCTAAAGCCTGCTCCAATCGAGCCGCCAACATCAACCGAAGTGTTGCAGCTTCGTGACAAACAAGCCACCGAGACCCAGCATCAAATTCGCAAAGATGTAACTCGGTATCGCTATGGTCAAGATGCCCATCTAGACACCGCGCTGGAGCATTTAGGCTTGGGGCCGACTGACGACGATCGCCCGGTGCTGACTCATTTGCGAGAGATCAATATCGACGGAGACTACGCTTTAGTGCTGAGCTTTTACTCTCCCTTCATCGATTTTGAAACGTGGCAAGGCAAACAAGAGAAGATGGAGAAATTCTTTGGGCCAGGGGTTCGAGTGAATGCCATTGATATCGATCAAAACAACAATTTGGTAGACGTCGAGATCATCTCCGACTCGTCGAAAGTTCCGGTAGAGGCAGGCTGAAACCGTTGCGATGGACATCAATCCAATCGCCGACCAATCACCGACCAATCACCGAATGACAGATAGCCGAGGACGGTTGATTCTGAGCTTCATTTGAATCCAGAGTTCTTGGTTGGAGGGAAATGAGAGACTGATGTTTTTTTATCTTTGTTGAAGGCTTACTTCTCTAAACGTACTGCATACCATTGAACTGTGCGATCGCGACTGAGGCTCAATTCGCAGTAGTTTGATAAAAGATGCGCGGCTTGCTCATCCAAAGACGCAAGCGATTGGATCTCTGCTGGAATGGCATCAGGGTACTCTTGCAATTTTGCCTTGAGATAGTGCAGCAATTCATCTGGCTCCAGAAACTGCTCCGTGCTAGACGAGTCCAGCAGCACGAAACAGTCTTCGTCGTAGAGATTGGAATCAACCATTCTTTTAACAAGGTGAAGGTTCTCTTATTCGTCTTCAGCAAACACATAGCGATAGAGGTCTTCGGGCTTTGGCTCAGGACTATTTTGGGCAAACTCCACAGCCTCGGTTACGGTCTCTTGAATTCGCTTTTCAATTGCTTTTAGCTCATCAGCGGAAGCTAGTTCATGCTTCTCCATGTAGCTGGCAAGACGCTTGATGGGATCACGGGAGAACCAAGCATCCTTTTCAGCTTTATCTCGAAGTTCGTCAGGGTCCGCAAGAGAGTGACCCCGGAATCGATAGGTCAAAGCTTCAATAAGAGTTGGCCCCTCGCCCGCACGAGCACGAGCGACTGCTTCTTGAGCAACAGCACGCACGGCTAAAACGTCCATCCCGTCTACTTCGACCCCAGCCATGTTGAAGGCGCTAGCTTTTTTGTAGATCTCAGGCTGAGATGTGGCGCGATCATGAGCCATCCCGATCGCCCATTTGTTGTTTTCAACGACATAGATAATGGGCAATTTCCAGAGAGCTGCCATGTTGAGGCATTCGAAAAACTGACCGTTATTTGACGCTCCATCCCCAAAAAAGCAGGCCGTTACCTGATCTGCACTGTCATCCCCCATCATTTCCCGTCGATATTTCGACTGGAAGGCTGCGCCTGTAGCAACGGGGATGCCTTCAGCAACGAAAGCGAAGCCTCCAAGGAGATTGTGCTCTGATGAAAACAGGTGCATAGAACCTCCACGTCCTTTACTGCACCCAGTTTCTTTGCCAAACAGCTCTGCCATGACCTGTCGCGCGGGAACGCCAGCACTCAGAGCATGGACGTGATCGCGGTAAGTGCTGCAGACGTAGTCATCTGAGCGCATGGCTTTGATGACTCCAGTGGATACGGCTTCTTGTCCGTTGTAGAGATGGACAAAGCCGAACATCTTGCCTCGATAGTACATTTCAGCGCACTTGTCTTCAAACAGCCGACCCAGCGTCATGTCTTCGTATAAGATTAAGCCCTCCTCCCGTGTGATGGTTACGTCAGGGGGTGTAAACACTGGAAGAGTTCTTTCCTGAACCATTGAAATTACCTACTTTTACCGCGACAGCCTACGTAATTATTTCACAATATCCCGTGAATTATCTTGATGGGCTATTCCGCGAGGCGAGCCCATCGGGCTTCATCGTAAATTTGCCCATACGAAGAGCTGAGGTGTGAGTGCCGCAGATCCAAAGTCATTCGGTAGGGGCGATTCAATGAAGGGCGATTCGTTGGGGGCGATCGCTCTCACATCTTATTTATTCTGTTGAGCTTCTAGAGTACCGATGTTGACCGGACTAAACCGAAATTGAGAACTTCTGAATCCCTAATATCTTGAGTCTCTGACGCACTGCATTCCAAACTTTTGACACGTTTAGCGTTAAAAGGATGGCAAATTTGAGAAAACAGGCTACATTTAGCGTCTATTAGCCTATGTTTCAATTGTGAAGTGCGTCGAGCTCCCTAGAATTGTCGTTTTCTCTCAATCTCAAATGAGCATTCACAAGAACTGATTCGGAGATAGGCAAGAGAGGATTAGACAATTTCCTAATGTGCGGGTTGCCTAATCAGAGTTGATATTGCATCATGTGATGACCTCAGTTTAGTAGTAACCAGCCATTCAAGACTGGCTCTCTGGGGTTACAGCAGGGTGCGATCAAAACTGACAGACGAAATCTATCACTGGAAGCTTGCTTTGCTTTTGGGATACAGGGAATCTTGGTTGGCGGACAGTTTTACACTCGTGTCGTGAACATCGGGTTTTAAGAAGCTGGCAACATTCGACCTGGCGAGCAGTACTATTGAATTTCTGGTCTACGGCTTCAGGTATGGTATCTACAGGGCTTGCTAAATCATAAGTCTAATGCTCTTTAGCTCAGATAAGAAACTCCACTTTGAGCCTTTAAGTAGATTATGACTCCAAGCTACGTTGCTTTTTTTCGCTTTTGAGCAAAGCTCTCGGGTGTAGTCAGAACTATCGTAAACAAGCGAGAAATGAAGCCTTTAAAGCGATGATAATAGACCAAAGAATATCTTCATGCAGAACAGATTCAAAATTGCTCATGCGGTATACCAGTAAAATCTAGATGTTAAGAATTTATTTAGTACGAAAATAAGTACAAGTTTAGGTGCGAATTATTAGATTTGACGTAACGTCGCATCAGGTCAAAATCATCGTTACTCATTGCTGGGGAAGAGAACAGTGTATATACCGTTGGACTATTACCGAATATTGGGTTTGCCGATTCAGGCTACGACTGAGCAGCTTAAGCATGCTCATCGCGATCGCACGTTACAGCTTCCCCGGCGTGAATATTCTGAAGTGGCGATCGCTGCTCGACGAGAACTGATCGATGAAGCCTTTACCGTGTTGACGGATCCGGCTCAGCGTCAAGCCTATGACTCAGCGTTCTTAGCAAATTCCTACGGTTCTGTCTACGATAGTGCGCCCCAAAATGGGGTTTCCCTGCAAGAGTCGATGGCTCCTGGTTCTACCCATGAAAGTAATGGTGGAGTCACATCTGCTACGGCTGCGATGCCTGTTTCAACGTCCACTGGTGGTGGGGCGATCGCTGATCCCCAAGTATCCAGTATCGATATTCAAGATCATCAGATGGTTGGGGCTCTGCTGATTTTGCTGGAGCTTGGCGAATACGAATTGGTCTTGAAGCTGGGACGTCCGTTTCTCAGCAGTGGCAACATGAGTCTGGAGTCGGGGCGCTTTGGTGATCCCGAGGTGGTTGGAGCTGACATTGTACTGACGGTAGCTCTGTCGTGTTTGGAGCTAGGTCGAGAGCAATGGCAGCAGGGGCAATACGAAAATGCGGCAGAGTCTTTGGAAACCGGGCAAGAGCTTTTGCTGCGAGAGGGACTGTTCGCGGGTGTTCGAGGAGAAATGCAGACTGATTTGTTCAAGCTGCGTCCCTACCGCATTTTAGAGCTGTTGGCGGCTCCTGAAGGCCAGACTGCTGCTCACTATCAAGGAATTCAGCTCTTGCAAGACATGCTGCAGGAACGAGGTGGCATTGATGGCGTTGGCAATGATCAGTCAGGGTTGAGTACTGACGATTTCTTGCGCTTTGTGCAACAGCTGCGCAGCTATCTCACCGCCGAGGAGCAACATGCTCTCTTTGAAGCGGAAGCCCAACGACCTTCAGCAGTGGCAACATATCTAGCTGTATACGCAATGGCTGCACGGGGCTTTGCGTATCGGATGCCAGCACTGATACGACAAGCTAAGATATTCCTTCTGCGCCTTGGGTCGCGTCAAGACGTACAGCTTGAACATTCTATCTGCGCGCTTTTGCTGGGTCAGACCGAAGAGGCCAATCAGGCGTTAGAGAGTAGCAAAGAATATACCGCTCTGGCTTTTATTCGTGAACACTCGAAAGGCTCTCCAGATTTGTTGCCAGGATTGTGCCTCTATGCAGAGCGCTGGTTGCAGAATGAAGTCTTCCCTCACTTTAGAGATCTTGCACAGCGCGAGGTCTCGCTCAAAAGCTATTTTGCCGACGGGCAGGTGCAAGCTTATTTAGAGGCAATGCCTGATGATGCAGCAGAGTCTCGGTGGAATGTGATTGCCACTCCGGCCTCTCGCTGGGCCAGTCAGCCTGTTGGTGCTGCCACCTCTGCAAAGAGCGGCTATGGAGAACGCCAGCACAACAGCAACGGTTCTGCCTCCGCTTATGGAGGAGGCGTAGCAACGCTCGGCCCTTCAGTTGGGATGGCGCAAGGCGATCGCCCGAGTCAGCGTTCGGGGGGTGGCACTGCAACAGCAATGCCGCCTGTGGCCGAGAGAGTATCGCAAGCGGCTCCAGAAGCTCAAGGGTTCTCTCGGGGTGAGGTGCTTCGCAAAGAACGGCGAGGGGGCTGGTTTGGTCGGCGATCGCCCGGTGATGATAGTCGTCTCGGCCAGCGAGTCTCTGGAAGCAACGTTCCTACGCCTGCATCTGACCGTCGTGGCTCTCAGCCGAGCATCCGCCTTGACCGGATGCTCCTTCTTGCTGCTATGGGTCTGGTGGGCCTTATCGTGCTCTGGTTGTTGGCAAGTCGCGTGGCGGGATGGTTTGGCAATAGTTTTAGCGGGCCACGGGTGGAGGGAGATCCCCTTTCGCTCACCTTGAATGAACCTGTGATCCCGATTCCTGATCCTGCCGAAGCCACCCCAGATCGCGTAGCAGAAGCAGATGGTGAACTGACTGAGGCGATCGCCCAAGACGTTTTGCAGCGTTGGTTTGATGCCAAATCTGCGGCGATGGGTGAAGAGCACGATCAGGAACCACTTGAAGCGGTGTTGACAGGAGCGCTGCTCAATCGTTGGGAAAGCCAGTCAGTGCAAGCCAGTCAGGAAAATTGGCACTGGCAGTATGAGCATTCTGATTTAGACGTGTCTGAAGTGACGTGGAACGAAGACGAACCGAATCAGGCTCTGGTTGCTGCGTCGGTCAATGAAGTAGGCAGCTTCTATGTCGAAGGACAACTCAGCTCAGACGACTCCTACAGCAGTACGGTAGAGGTTCTCTATTCCCTCGTTCGGGAAAACGATCAGTGGAAGATTGACGACGTCAAAATTACTTACTAGAGTCACGCTCGTAAAACAGGACTTTGTGTAGCCGCTTTAGCTCCGAGATGAGAGATGGGTTCAAAAAGACGTGTCTACGGTTCCTGAAGGCAGCTCTTATAGGCAAGCCCATCTGCGCAAACGTTACTATAGAAACAAAATTGATGGTGTTGATCTCAAATCAGCAGCCACAGGGTGATGAAAATAGAAGGGCGATCGCCCCCTCGTCTGATGTGATCTGGAGTCTCAAGACATGGACGATCCTGCTATCGAGCCGTTGCTAGAAAACCTGAAGCAATCTGACCAATCTGTTCGAGAGCAAGCAACCCAGCAGCTATGGCAAATTTGGTTTCAGCAAAAAGGAGCCTATGGGTTGGATCTCCTGCGTCGTAGTCAGCTATCTTACGAAGCGGGTGATCTTGAAGGAGCTGAAGCGATTCTCACGACACTCGTTGAAAACCAGCCCGATTTCGCAGAGGCTTGGAATCGACGTGCTGTGCTTCACTATGTCCAGGGTGACTACGCTGACTCTTTGTCTGATTGCCGCAAAGTTACAGAGCTGAATCCCATTCATTTTGGGGCATGGCACGGTATGGGGTTATGCCATGCGGCCTTGGGCCAGCATCGAGAAGCGATTCGTGCGTTTCAAAAGGCTCTCGACATTCAACCGTATGCTCTCATCAATCAAAAGCTGATTCTCGAATGTACAGCGCTTCTGAGCTGACTGTGGGAGCGGACTAAAATCAAGCAAACAGCACCACGACAGACTGCGAGGGCGGGCAAGTAGAAAAGGGCGATCGCGTTTCTCGTTCGTTGCGTTCTATTTTTGGAAGATTGGCTTCAAAATGCTGACCTGAGCGAATCCGGACGATTAGCTACCCGGATTTTTGATGATTGAGTGGAAAAGTGTTGAGAACCGATATTTAGTTCTGCTCAGTCTTTTCGAACAGTTACCGTGTGGGCGATCGCTCGCCACTGTTTGACGGACTGCATAGCAACGTCTTGTGTGGATTGCTTGTGCATTCGAACTGATAACGGCTGAAAGTAGCTTAGGTCAATCCGTTCAGCCATGACGACTGCTTACACCTTCGAATTGCCCTGCCAGGTCTTTGGTATTCAAGATGCCCCTGACTTTTTGTATTGGGTATCCAAGCGCCTTGCAGCGGGTGCAGAGCTGCTTCTGATTGACCTCCACGAGGTGGAATCAATCGATAGCAGTGGAGTTGGAACACTGATGATTGCTAAAAATCGAGCTAAACGCGTCGGTGCGCACCTAGGGTTGTGCAACGTAAGTGAAGAGGTAAGACTTCAAATTGACCAGGCAAACCTGATTGAACGATTTGAAATTTTTGCTGACTTAGCTGACTTTAAGTATCAAATTGAAAGAAGAGAGCGCTAAATCCACTCAAAAATGCTAGCCCAACTACAGATCAGTAGCTTCACCACCGACCACAACATTACGAATTCTAAGGCTGGGGCCGCCACAGCCGACTGGCAAACCGCTCTGTCCGCCTTTGCCACAGCCGCCGGATTCATCCCAGTAAAAGTCATCCCCAATGGCTTCAATATCAGCCAGGGTCGTAAACACGTTGCCTGACAAGGTCACATCTCGAATCGGCTCTGCAACTTTGCCATCGCGAATCATCCAAGCCTCTCCTGCCGCGAAGGTGAACATTTCACCGTTTGTCATGCCACCGAGCCAATTTCGGGCGTAGACGCCTTCCTTAATACCTGAAAATAGACTCTCGACAGGCGTATCTCCCCGTTCAATCCAGGTATTGGTCATCCGCACGATGGGCGGGTAGTGATAGCTGAGGCAGCGAGCATTTCCCGTCGGAGCCTCGTCTAGCTTGCCTGCAGTTTCTCGCGAATGGAGTCGCCCGACCAAAACACCGTCTTTAATCAATTGTGTTGTCGTTGCCGGAACTCCTTCATCGTCGTAGTAGTAGCTCCCACGATGGCCGACAGCGGCAGCCCCGTCGAAAATCTGAAGATTCTCAGGGCCAAATCGTCGTCCGAGGGTCATGACTTCGAGCAAGTCCGGATTTTCGTAAGTCATGTCGGCTTCTGAAAGATGACCAAAAGCCTCGTGGACAAACAGTCCGGTCAAGATTGGGTCGATGACAACGGTGTAGGTGCTACCTTGAACAGGAGGTAAATCAAGAGCATCAACAGCTCGCTGTGCTGCGCTCGTAACTTGATGGTCGAGCTCTTCGAGATCTTCATAGGCTTTGCGTGATCCGGTCGTCTCGCGGCTCGTTTGAACGGTTTCCCCGTTCCGAGCCGTAGCGGCAAACCGCATTTCCATGTCTACCCAAGACTGTTCCAGCAGTGTTCCATCTGAGGTGGCAAGCAAGACCCGTTGAGAGCTGTCGCCGTAGCGTACCGATGTGGTGGCAATCTGTGGATCAAGACTGCGGAGAATTTCTGCGTAATGATTGCACAACTCTTTCTTGCGAATAAGAGGGATATGGCGTGGGTCAGTTCCGACAAGAGGCAGACGACGAACATCTTGAATCGGCTGCACTGGAGCCAAAAGCGTTTCGTCGTCACCGACAATTCGAGCGGCAGAGATCGCCTCTTCTACTCGTTCTGCCAAAGTTTCTAGTTGATTAAAGCTGGCAAAGCCCCAGCCTCCCTTGAAGCAAGCTCTGACTTGTCCGCCGATCGAAATGGACTCACTCAGGGTTTCGATGCGATCGCCCCGGAGCAAAATATCGGTATCTTCCGATTCTTCAAGACGAATAGAGAGAAAATCGACCCGTGCTCGATAGCGAGCCAACAAATCTGCCAGTAGATTTTGAGCATCGCTCGGGAGCATGGACGGCATAAGTTTCAGACTCCGCTAAAAAAATGACTAGCTAAGGACATACACCACGAAGCTTAGTGACGCAGCTGTTTAGATGTATCGTGTCAGACGCATCAGACGATGGTGCTTTACAAAGCTATTTCGATTCTACAGTGTTCGCTTGCTGCCAGTTAGCTCTCACGAGGGCTGAACAATGGATCGGGGTGGAGGAACCTCTGCAGAACCAAATACAGGAATTGGATCAAGCCCGGTCACGTGTTGAAACTGTTCAGGTGTCACAGTACTGACAATAGGTTGAGTTTCCCAATGCTTCAACTTCTCATGAACACGAGTAAGAAACTCAGTTCCTCTTACCATTGGCACAGAAGCCCAGGCATCTACTAGCGCTTCAGTCAACGCGAGTTCAATGAGCGAAGCCGGATAGGTCGCAAGCAATTCGGTTAAGCGTACCTGAAACGCATCGTCAGCATCTCCAGTAAGTTCATAGCTGCTGACAATATGTTTAACTCGTTGTTGCTTAAGATGATGTTGCAAGTCCATTCTAGTCTGGGCTAGTGTCGAAGTAATGTCACAAAGTCGCCGTCACAGAATCAATGCCATTCGTGGCGATGGCGCGTCATGTTTGCTTAATACGCCCTGTTCTTGATGCGATCCATTCTGAAGGAAGAGCTTCACGACTGCACGAAACTTACAATGGTTTGTGATAATTCTTATTGAGAAAAGGTCTTGGATAAAGGTCTTGGATTGGGTGTAATGCAAGCGAGGAATTGGTGGGTAGTCAGTTGGTAAATTACTGTCGGGTAAAGTACCAAGTGCTATTGCCAAAAGTCTTTTGGCAATAGTTTCTCGTATACAAAGACTAAAAGACCTGATATTGATATTGACGCGATGTCCATAGAAGTTAAAAAGGCACTAGAAGTTAAAAAGGCACTTCCGACAATTATCCAGGGCGTG